>Ga0233432_10000050_pt1 | contig 92277 bp, 81 predicted proteins | sample SI_122_August201_6_FD_179870 | JGI IMG/M metagenome (GOLD analysis project Ga0233432, IMG submission 179870) | Seawater microbial communities from Saanich Inlet, British Columbia, Canada - SI_122_August2016_10_MG | ecosystem: Environmental > Aquatic > Marine > Inlet | place: Canada: British... | reverse complement strand
GTACTAATTTCTCCGCGCACTTTTATCTCGAATAGGGGTCTGTTGGGCGGTGATTTGCTGTAGCATCTGCACCGTTATCCATCTCGGCTAGGCTATGCTGCGTATTCAAAATGTACTCCTCAACCCAGGGCTTAATTGTGGCTTTGACCATGACTTTTTGCCTGGTGGAATGACCGTTGTACTTGGGCGTAATCAGGCAGGCAAAACCAATTTATGTCGGCTTATTGCCGGCTTATCTACCCAAGCTGTTGGCGAGCTGTCGTTAAACAATGCCCCGCTGAATAAACTCAGCCCGCAAAAGCGTTCAGTGGCGGTGGTCTTCCAAGCTTTTGTTAATTATCCCAATTGGTCTGTGCAGCAAAATATTGCGTCTCCTATGGTGGCAGCGGGTAAAGACAAAGCGTACATCCAAAGTCGAGTGGCAGAGCTGGCAGCAAAACTTGGGCTGGGTGAGTTACTTCAGCGCATGCCCAATGAACTATCCGGTGGCCAGCAACAGCGTCTGGCGATTGCCCGCGCCTTAGCTAAAGAAGCCCAGGTTTTACTGTTAGATGAGCCGTTGGTGAACTTAGATTACAAGTTGCGTGAAGCGCTGGCCTTGGAACTGCGCAGTCTTTTAGATGACAGTGATACCACGGTTATCTATACCACCACAGACCCCAAGGATGCCTTCACGCTGGGAGACGATTTGTTGCTGCTAGAGGGTGGTAACAAGTTGCAGGCTGGAGCGCCACTCAGCGTTTATCAAACACCCAAGACCTTCGCCGCAGCCAATCTAATGAGCGACCCCGGTATCAACACGTTTACTTGGTCCTCACTCTCTGACCAGGCATTTGCTCAACAATGTCAGACCGCCAGTGGTGTTTCCAAACGGGGGGGTGTTAGACCCGAACATCTATTTTTTGTCGCTAAGAGCGAGTTCAACGCAGAAGAATGCGTTGGCTTTGACCTGCAAGTTTCGGCGCTAGAAACCAGTGGGGACGAAACTTTTGTCCATGGTGTAGTGCAGGCCTCCAACCTTGGATTCTCTGACCCTAGATTGTCTGACACTAGATTCTCTGACCTTGGATTCTCTGACACTGGATTGTCTGACACTGGATTGCGAGATCAACCTTCATGGGTTGTGCGCAGTCCGGGTATGCTCAATTTCAGCCAAGGACAAGTACTGTTAGTGGCCGTTCAAAAACGCGATATTCTCGCTTTTGGTGGGCGGTAACATGGCGAATATTGTTCTCGACCAACTAGGCTTTGCCTATCCTGGTGCTTTAGAGCCGACGTTGCTGCCGCTGTCTGTAGAGATTAAAGACGGTGAGGCGTTTGCTTTATTAGGGGCATCTGGTGCCGGTAAAACTACGCTGCTGAATTTGCTCTCAGGACTATTGGTGCCCACAACTGGCAGAATATTATTTGATGGTGTAGATGTGTCTAGCCAGTCTGGTAGTCAGCGTAATCTTGCCCAGGTGTTTCAATTTCCCGTGCTTTATGAATCTTTAACTATTGCAGATAACTTGGCGTTTCCATTACGCGCAAGAAAAGCCGTTAACGGATTTTCTGCTGCCGATATTGCGTCGCGGGTAGCAAAAATTGCTGGCGAGTTAGAGATTGAAAACCTACTCAAGCGTAAGCCAAAAACTCTGTCGTTGTTTCAGAAGCAGTTGGTAGCCATCGGTCGCGCGTTGATGCGCCCAGATGTTTCAGTGGTTTTATTAGATGAGCCTTTAACCGCGGTAGAGCCTCGGACCAAGTGGCAGCTGCGCCAAAGCCTTAAGCGGTTACAGGAAGAGCTTGGGGTGACCATGATCTATGTCACCCATGATCAGACCGAAGCGTTGACCTTTGCTGATCGCGTGGCGGTTATGGCGGATGGAAAAATTTTGCAGACCGCCTCGCCCCAAGAGGTGTATGAGCATCCTGCCCACGAATTTGTTGGCTTCTTTATTGGCAGCCCCGGTATGAATTTTGTCGCAATAGATTCGGCTACCCCAGCGCCAATGTATGCAGCGAGTGGCGTTGATCAATCCGCACAGCGCATAGGCTTTAGGCCTGAGTGGGCGCGGTTAGAGCACCCGCCCATGACTCACCCATTATCCGCAGTACATTGGCTGGGCAGAGTCACGCATTGTCAAATTCTGGGCACCCAAGATGGCGCGCCAGTGGGCATTACCACGCTTGCAAGTGAGGTGGGAGAGTTAAAGGTGCGCGGCGCAATTAACGCCACCGTTGGAGAGGAGATCATGGTTGTTGTGGACAGATGTGTCAGCTTTTGCGCCGAGCACTATGTGGCCACACACTATGCTCAGAGCAGCACTGGCCAGCTGAGAAACCTTGTTGGGGATGAATAATGGCGATTAACAAACCTTACAATAATCGCGCCTGGCTTGGCGTGCTGCCGGTACTGCTCATTGTCGCATTCAGTGCGGTCATTCCATTGATGACGGTGGTGAATTATTCGGTCCAAGACATTTTAGATTTCAACAGCCGCTTTTATGTGGGCTTGGACTGGTACCGTGAAACACTACAAGACCCGCGCTTTATTGAGGCCTTTGGGCGTCAGGTACTTTTTAGCTTAAGCGTGTTGGCCATTGAAATACCTTTGGGCATATTGGTGGCGAGAGGATTGCCAAAGAGCGGGGCCTGGACTTCTGTATTACTGATCTTGCTTGCAGTACCACTGCTTATTCCATGGAACGTGGTGGGGACTATCTGGCAGATTTATGCGCGCTCAGATATTGGTTTGTTAGGCGTGGGGTTGAACGAATTAGGGTTGGCGTTTAACTACACATCTAACCCTACCCATGCGTGGCTCACTTTGATCGCAATGGATGTGTGGCATTGGACCTCGCTGGTTGCGTTGCTGTCCTTTGCGGGTTTGACCTCAGTACCACCGGCCTACTACCAAGCGGCTGAGTTAGATGGCGCCAGCAAATGGCAGGTGTTTCGTTATGTTGAAATGCCGCGGTTGGGCGGCGTGTTGGTCATTGCTGTGTTACTGCGTTTGATGGACAGCTTTATGATTTACACCGAACCCTTTGTGCTCACAGGCGGTGGCCCCGGTAACGCCACAACATTTTTGAGTCAGTATCTGGCGACCATGGCCGTGGGGCAATTTGACCTAGGACCGGCGGCGGCCTTCTCCGTGATCTACTTCTTATTCATTCTGTTGTTCTGTTGGATTTTTTATAACAGCGTCATGACAGACGAGACGGTAGAGGATGCGGTAGAAAATACAGCGAACAACAATGAGGCACGCCATCATGACTAGTGTTAGCCGTTGGGTGTTGGTGTTTTATTGTATTTATTTGCTGCTGCCGCTGTATTGGTTAATGACCATGGCGCTGCGCACCAACAGCGACATCACCGGCAAGTTTGAGGTGATTCCTAGTCATCCAACCCTCGCCAATTTCGCTGAGATAGTTTCTAACCCCGTTTGGTATCAGGCTTTCGGTAATTCATTGAGCTATGTGGTGTTGAATACCCTCATCTCAATATGCGTTGCGTTGCCCGCGGCTTACGTGTTTTCACGTTATCGCTTTCTGGGTGATCGACAATTGTTCTTTTGGTTGCTGACCAATCGCATGGCGCCGCCAGCGGTATTTTTGCTGCCGTTCTTTCAGCTTTATTCCTCTATCGGTTTGTTTGATACACCCCTTGCTGTGGCGCTGGCCCACTGTCTGTTTACGGTGCCGCTGTCGGTATGGATTTTGGAAGGTTTTATGTCAGGTGTGCCCTCAGAGGTAGATGAAATGGCCAAGATTGATGGGCATAGTTTTGCCTATTTCTTCTTCCGCATTTTTATCCCCATCAATAGGGGCGCCATAGGCGTGACCTTGTTCTTCTGCTTTATGTTCAGTTGGGTTGAGTTGCTGCTGGCGCGCACCCTAACGGGCAGTACCACTAAACCCATTGTGGTGGTCATGACCCGGACCGTGAGCGCCTCGGGACTAGACTGGGGCGTGTTAGCCGCGGCGGGGGCATTGACCGTGGTACCCGGCATTATTGTGGTGTGGTTTGTGCGCAAGCACCTGGTCAAGGGTTTTGCCCTGGGGCGGGTCTAATGAGTTGGATGGCGTGGACAACACCCACAATGATTTTCTTTATCGGCATTGGCGTGTCATTACTGTTGCTGACGCTGGCCGAGCTAAAGTGGCCCACCGTGCTCGCGAAAGGATTTTTGCCTTTAGTGACCACGCGCGGCGACCGGTTTTTTATCAGTCTTCTGAGCGCAGCATTTATTCATTTGTTTTGGCTGGCACTCATCCCTGGAGATGTTTTGCTCGGCTCAGCCATTGCTCTGGTATGGGCCAGCTTGGTTATGACAAAGGGCTAGCGGCATTTTACGCCAGCTTTCACAGTGTCTTGTTAGACACAATATTTTAGACGCAATATTGATCGGCTAAATCATTATACTGCGGCTCAGATGCGATGCAGTTCAGACAAAGATTTAAACAAAAGTTTAGAGACGAAAGAGGAGATGGGGATGCAAAAGCTTATAGGGTTAATGGGGTTGAGTATTGTGCTCAGCCTGCTTGCCAGTTGTGGGGGCGAAGAGGACAAGGCCGTAAGTGCTGAGATTCAAACAATGGATTTCGCCGCTAATGCCAATAAATGGGTGAAAGATGAGTTTCAACCCTCAACCCTAAGCCCAGCACAGGCTCAAAGCGAGATGGCATGGTTTACCCAAGCGGCGCAGCCGTTTCGTGGCATGTCCATTAATGTGGTCTCCGAAACGCTGACAACCCACGAGTATGAAAGCGCAACGCTAGCTCAAGCTTTCTTTGAGATCACCGGTATTCGAGTTAACCACGACCTCATTCAAGAGGGCGATGTGATAGAGAAGCTGCAAACGCAAATGCAGTCTGGTGAGAACGTCTACGACGCTTACATCAATGACTCCGACTTGATTGGCACGCATTCGCGCTACGGTTATGTAGTGGCGCTGAGTGATTTCATGGCAGGCGAGGGCGCGGATGTAACCTCACCTACCTTGGATTTAGACGACTTCATCGGCATCAGTTTTACCACGGGTTCAGACGGTAAAATTTATCAGTTACCAGATCAACAGTTCGCTAATCTTTACTGGTTTCGCTATGACTGGTTTTCCAACGAGGAACTTCAGGCAAAGTTTGCAGAGCTATATGGTTACGATTTAGGTGTACCGATTAACTGGTCAGCTTACGAAGACATCGCTGAATTCTTCTCCACCCATGTGGGTGAAATAGACGGCAAGAAAGTTTATGGGCATATGGACTACGGTAAAAAAGATCCGTCCCTAGGCTGGCGTTTTACCGATGCATGGTTGTCCATGGCCGGTGCAGGTGATGTAGGTATTCCTAATGGCCTGCCGGTAGATGAGTGGGGTATTCGAGTAGAAAATTGTCGTCCAGTAGGATCGTCTGTGACTCGCGGCGGCGCAGCTAACGGCCCGGCTGCTGTTTACGCGCTGCAAAAGTATATTGATTGGTTGCAGGCCTACGCGCCCAGCGAAGCGCCAGGTATGACTTTTTCTGAGTCTGGTCCTGTGCCAGCCCAAGGCCATATTGCGCAACAGATATTTTGGTACACCACATTTACTGCGGACATGATCAAAGACGGTTTGGCGGTAGTCAATGAAGACGGCACACCTAAGTGGCGTATGGCGCCTTCCCCCCATGGACCTTATTGGGAAGAGGGCATGAAGCTGGGTTACCAGGACACTGGTGCGTGGACCTTGTTAAAATCTACACCGTTAGATCGACGTAAAGCGGCATGGCTTTATGCGCAGTTTGTGACCTCAAAAACCGTATCACTGAAGAAAACTGTGGTAGGTCTTACGCCCATTCGTGACTCGGATATTCGCTCTCAAGCCATGACCGATTTGGCGCCTAAGCTAGGTGGATTGGTGGAGTTCTACCGCAGTTCAGCGCGCACGGCTTGGACCCCAACAGGGACCAATGTGCCTGATTATCCAAAGCTTGCGCAGCTGTGGTGGGCAAACGTTGCCAATGCTGTGAGTGGTCAAGTCAGTGCGCAGGACGCCATGGACAGTTTGGCCAGCCAGCAAGACCGAGTGCTAGAGCGCCTAGAAAAACACGGCATTCAGGGTGACTGTGGACCCAAGTTGAATGAAGAGCGCGATGCTGAGTATTGGTTGTCTCAGCCGGGCTCACCTAAGGCGCAGTTGGCTGACGAGAAACCTCAGGGCCAAACCATCTCTTATGATGAGTTGCTGAAAACTTGGGCGGCTGAGTAAACGAAAGCACTGGACACACAGGGCAGAAGTATTTGCCCTGTTGTTAATGATCACCAAGCCCTAGGGCGCTTTCTTGAATTCAGGCGCGCTCTAGATATTCAGCTGAGCACGAGTCTAAGCCCCCGCCTCAAAGCTGTACTGTCGTTCTACTTTGCAGATGCGCACAGTGTATGACTTGTACCATTGCTCTTGCCCCAACTTTTGCGCAACCACATGCTCGGACGCCTGCTTCCAAGCTTCAATGGCCTGCAAAGATTGCCAATAACTCACTGTGATACCCAGTTCAGATCTCGCCGTTTCCATATGCAAAAAGCCCGGCTGTTGCTGGGCTAATTTGTACATGGCCTTAGCCATAGCATCATAAGCGGGGTCATCATCACTTAAGGTTGAGGTGAAAATTACTGCGTAATAGCCGTCTGCAACTGTCATTGAGATTTCCCCTGATATTTGCGAATCCTTAGAAGGTCTATTTGTCCAAATTTTTAAAAAAGTCGATGTCGCGCTTTTCACCCTCAGGCACGGCCACCTCAGTGATGCGCTCGTCTACATCGTCCCATTCCAAACGCAGCGCCCTAGTCATGGTGGCATGCATTTCATAAGTACAAACAATGTATGTCAGTTCGATGATTTGCACTTCGTTGAGGTGAGCCTGGAGCACAGCAAAGGTGCCATCAGCAACACGACCGCCTTGCAGCACAAGGTCGTCGGTATAGGCCAAAACAGCACGCTCTAGCTCGTCGAACAAATCAGTAGCCGCCCAATGTGGAATCGCCTGAATTTGCGCTTCAGAAAACCCTGCGCCGCGTAGCGCTTTGCAATGCTGGGAAAAGACAAATTGGCTGCCACGCGCAAAGCCGGCTCGGGCTTGGCCCAGCTCTCTAAGCTTTGGCGAAATTTTGCGGTTGCGGCTGCGGTAGAACTCAAACCCACTCACCATGTGATGTAAGGCATCTGGCACATGAGCAAACACGGTCCACCAGTTACCCGGGGTACCGGTGGCGGTGCCCGGATGCGTGGTTGGCTCACGGTCCTTGCCAAACAGCGCGTCGTAAAAAGGCAGTACGCTGGCGTCGGCTTCCGTTCTAGGTATTTGTCTTAATCTTGGCATCACTTTCCCCTCATTAGATATCTTTCGAGTATCGCGGTTTTTTTGCTTAGTCTCCAGAGACATGGCGTTAAGTTTTACGCGAGCTAATGTTGGCTTATAGGCAAGCCTAGTGTCGTTGCGCGTGCCTAAGCCTTCTACGCGGGTCTTTGGCTTACTCCTCTGAGCAACAACTCGCCGGGAGGAAATTATACTCTGCGTTATAGCCGTTCAGCCTCTGTTTACAGCCTTTGGGAGTCTAAATGCCCTAGAGGCGTGGCAACTTGGTACTTTGCATTTTGTTTATTTTAATCTTGATTCGGCGACAAACGTTGTAGCAGCAACAACTCATTTGTGGCAGATCAACAGTGACGGAGAGAGGACAAATTTATGCGTCTGTTATTAGCTATTTTTCTACCTTGGCTGCAGTTTTTCACCATTGGCAGACCCTTCGCCGGTATTTTTTGTTTAATTTTGCAGCTCACCTTAGTGGGCTGGATACCAGCCTGTATTTGGTCCGTGTATGCGCTGGGCCAGTACAAAACAGACCAGAAAATCAAAAACGCAATGGCTGAGAAATGAATCTATCTCGCACAAAAGGCGCGGCTTTAAAGAAAGCGCCTTTTTCTTTTAAAGCCCGACCGATACTCTTCGCCCGTATTTTTCTCCTCAGTTGCCTGCAATTGGCACTACTGGGTTGCTCATCAACTTATTACGACGCGTTAGAAACCCTTGGCGTACACAAGCGCGATATCTTTGTTGACCGCATTGAAGAAAGCTTAGAAGTACAGAAGGAAGGCCAGGCCCAGTTTGAGAGTGCGCTAGAACAATTTAAAGCCACCATTGATTTTGACGGCGGTGGCTTAGAGAAAGCCTACAACCTGTTTAATGACGAATATGAAGACAGTGAAGACGCTGCCAAGGCCATTAGTGCGCATATAGCGTCGGTAGAGAATGTGGCGGATGCGTTGTTTGAAGAGTGGTCAGATGAACTGGATTTATATACCAGTCCGTCGTTGCGCCGAGCGAGTGAACGACAATATATGGCCACACAAAAAAAGTATCGACGCTTGTTGGCTTCAATGCAGCGAGTGGAAGACAGTATGCAACCGGTGCTTGCCACCATGCGCGACAATGTACTGTTCTTAAAACATAACCTTAAGGCACGGGCAATAGATGCACTTAAAGGTGAGTTGGGTAACATCAATCGAGATGTATCTACCTTAGTGAAGAATATGCAGCGCTCTATTCAAGAGTCAGAAGCATTTATCACCACGTTGAAAGCTGAACGTTAGCGGTATTTGGCGGTGGCGGGCGCTCGTCACTGAGCGCCACAGAGCGCCACAGAGCGCCAAAGTCGCCGCGCTAAACCTAGTGGGCGGCTAAAGTTGCAAAGTTATTTGGACACGGCTTAGACCTCGCCTCGTTGCTCTAGCAGGATCAATTTATCTATTTTTGTCTACTAGAATCTGCGCTGGAAAGGGTTGTAGTATCGGCCCCATGAATTATGTACAACTCGCAATTCCATACTTTCTCCTCGCCATCATGCTCGAGTCTAGCTACGGATACCTGCGTAAAAATCAAACTTACCGCCTAAACGACACCGTTAACAGCCTACAAATGGGCATGCTCAGTGGCCTTGTCGGTGTGCTGCGATTGGGCTTCTCAGCGGTTGTGTTTACTCAACTTGTTGCTCTGTTTGGTGTTCAGCAGTGGTCTGCTGATAGCTGGGTGCATTGGGTGCTCGCTTTCGTCGCCTACGATTGCTGCTATTACTGGAAGCATCGCTTTGGGCATCAGTGGCGCATCATGTGGGCCTCTCACTCGGCTCATCATCAAAGCGAAGAATACAACTTGAGCACCGCTCTACGCCAAACGGGTACCGACTATATTGGCTTTGTCTTTTACATCCCCATGTATTTAGCGGGTACGCCGGTTGAGGTTATGGTCACGGTAGGCAGTCTGAATTTGGTTTATCAATTTTGGGTGCATACAGAACATGTGCGCTTCCTTGGGGTGCTTGATTATATTTTGGTGACACCGTCTAACCACCGGGTGCATCACGCCAAAAATCCGGGCTATATCGACAAAAATTATGGCGGTGTTTTTGTGATCTGGGACCGATTGTTTGGCACCTTTGCCGTTGAAAGAGTAGAGGAACCCTGTCGTTTTGGTATTACCCACGGCCTTAAGAGTTGGAACCCCGTTTGGGCCAATGCCATTGTTTGGTGGGATACGTTAAAGCTGTCGCTGCAAACTCGCCGTTGGCAGGACAAATTGTTGGTTTGGTTTAAAGGCCCAGCGTGGCTGCCAGCGGATATTAACCAAACCTATGAGGGTAGTTGGCAGGATGAAAAGTTCGACCCCATCGCATCTGCCTATTGCAAACTTTATGTGTTTGCTCAGTTCGTGATGGTCACTATTGCAGCTATGGCGCTGCAAGAGTTGCAGAACGATTTGCCCACCAGCTTTGTCTTAACCGCGTTTTTGTTGTTGGTGGCCTCTGTCTGTGTGCAAGGGGTGTGGTTGGAAGCTCGAGGGCCTTTTCGCGCCATTGAAGCGGCCCGATTAGTGACGATTGGGGTGTTTTCCTTAACGCTACCTAGTGCTTGGCCTGGTGTTGCCTGGACAGTTCAGTCGTATGAGTTATCGCTGTTGTTGCAGGGCTATTGTGCTGTGAGCGGCGTGTTTTTGCTGGGGAGCCTTGGTCGAGTTGCCCAGGTGTCGGAGCAGTTGTCTGAACATATGCCTGAACAGATCACAGAGCAGGCGACAGAACGAGGTGCAGAGAAAGCCTCCTAACCCAAGCCCGCCTTTAAAGGCTTTCAATGAAGGCTTTAATTTGCCTACATTTTTCCAGCCCACCAAAATACTCAATTTCATCTTCGTCGAAGCTTGCTATGGTCGTTAGCAGGTCTTGTTGCGCTTCAGGGTAGCCAGCAATATCTGCCAGCGGCTGAAAGCGCGGGTTGATGGTAAACAGCAAGTAATCCTCATGAACTCGGCACAAGGTTTCTCGCTCAGAGCGGACAAACCACTGCTCTGGGCCGTTTTTCATGGTTTCATCTGGTTCATTGTGAAAGCGCTGAGTGTCATCGTGGATAAACCAGTTCGTCCGCTCGAAAGGTTTCATTAACGGCGCATTTTGGATAAACCGCTCAATGGGGTCGCCAATTTTTGCATTCATGCTCTCCACCGGTTGGTGAATCTCTCGCAGCGGTCTGCCTATTTTGGTGCGCACATCCCAGTAGCTGGGTGAACACACGCAGGCGGCAATGAGGCGTTGGGGTAAAGCGGTTTGCATAAGACATAAATCGTCAGGAACTTGCATGGCAAGGTTGGCAACAAGGTCTGGGTATGTGTTTGCTGCATCAGGGCGTTGGGCGGCCAGCGCCTGTTGTGCAGTCAGAGCCGCGGTAAGGTCATCTACTACGGCGGTCACTTCGTTATAACAGGTCTCTAGTAGATGGCTTTTGTGCGCCGCAATATCCTCGGTCATGGGCACAGGAAACCAGTTCTGCAAGTCGATAGGGGCGAGGCCCAAACGGTACTTTGGTTTACCCCCTTGCCAAGGCGGGTTTTGCCAAAACACACTGGCAGCACTTGGGTTTTCGGCGTTCCCTGTATTTATTGATTCTTTGCTAATAGCGGCTGCCCGTTTGTTTGCTACTGTTTGTTTACTGCCTTTTGTTTACTACTGTGATTCTTGTTCGTTCAAATCCCAGTCGTAACCGTAATCTACAGCGTTTTTAGATGCCAAAATGCGTTGCGCTTGCTGGGGCAGTTGAGCGGCAAGGTAGGCTTTAAGGCCTTTTTCATCCTCGCTAAAGTCCTCTAAGTACCAATCAAAAATACTCGACAGCACGAGCTTATTTTTTCTTAACGACACGCCTCGAGGATGGCCGAGGTAGCGCTTTTGCGCGCGTTGCAACTGCGCTTGGACATTGCTAGAAGAATAGGCCGTTTTGCTGAGGTTAGGGCAACCTATGCTGGCGCAGTTAAGTGCAAAGTGCAGCCTGTGATCTTGCCAAATAGGGCGCAATATTCTGTGCTCAATGTCATTTAGGGTAACAGCCTTACCTTCAATTGTGAGCAGTTCATCATCCCAGGGCCCAATGCTAAAGAAGCTGCTTTTCATCTTCAGAATGCTTTTAGCCTTGGGGTATTGCAGCACTACTTGCACAGTCAACGCGTTGTACAAATTAGTCCAAAAGGCTAATTGTTCTGCTCGGTTTAATTGTGTGGGTGTGAGCGCTGCGAGCGCGTCGATGTAGCGGTTGAGCTGATTTTTTTCTGCTTCTGAAAACTGTTTATAGCTGACACGATTAATGTTGTCGGCATTCTCGTGTACGCGCTGATCTAGCACGTGTTGCCACAGGCTGTGGTCAACTACTACGGTAGACTCTGGGTTGTGAGTGGCCCAGTGGCGCCAAAGATCAGTCTTCGGCGCCGCCTGTGCGCTGCTAGCAAAAGAGCCAGCAAGCACGCTCGTCATTATCAATATTGCTGCGCTAGGGCGCAGATACTTAAGCCTCTTTAGTTGTGTAAGCATACTTTCATAGACCGGGCTAAGGGTCAGAAAGTATAGCGCAGACCTAGGGTCACGCGTCGACCCGGTTGCGGCGCACTGTCTTTAATAAACGACGTATGGTGCCTTTGCTCAGAATCGGTGAGATTATCGCCGCGTAGGAACAACTCAAAATCCGCATCTCGGCTAGTGGGTATTTGCCATCCTAAGTATAGGGACAAGTCATTGTAGGAGTCCGTGGGCAACTCAAAGCTAGCAACGTCGTCCTGCTTAAATGCATGCACGTAGTCAATACTGAAGGTAAAGTTTTGCCAGTCTAGGTCTGAACTTAAGCCAATTCTGCTGGGCGGAATAAGCGGTAGGTTAGATTCAGTTGGGGCATCTATGTCTGCACGCACAACATCAAAAAATCCTCTAAAGCTAAGGTCGCGTTCACCGAATAACCCCGTGGTGTAAATGATTTCACCATCTATACCGGTAAAAGTGGCATCGTCTTGTTCCCATAGAAATACCGGCAACTCGTCCAATTCGCGGTTGTCAGCGTTTTGGTAGATAAAATCTTTGAAGTCTGAGTAGTAGACGCTCACGGTTACGTCCCAAGGTGTATTGGAGTACGACAGACCTAACGTTGCGCTCAAAACTTTTTCCTCGTCAAGAGCGGCGTCACCAATTTCAAAGCGGTTGGTGGCAAGGTGCGGGCCGAAGCTGTATAGCTCTTCACCAACGGGTGCTCGTTCTGCGTAATCTAGGGCGATTTTCCAAGTTAATTGTTCACTTAATGGAATAACTAAACCGCCGGATCCTGCAATTGTAGTGAACGAGCGCGATGCTCCGGTTGCTGGTTTATGTGAAACCCTTTCCAAGCGTAGACCTGTTTCAAGATCAAAGCGCTCAAAGCCGGTTTCATTCAGCCAGAATGCGCCCAATGATCGGCTGTCTACGCCGGGGACAAAGGCCTCCTCGCCTTCAACACTAAAGTCGCGCTGGTCAAACTGAAGGCCGTACACATTGCGGTGGTTATCAGCTTCCTTTGTCAATTCTACGCGGCTCTCAAAAGCGTCATTTTGGAAAAAGGTTGCTACTTCGCCATTGGGTTCTATTTCCGAGTGCTCATAGTCGTTGTGGCCAAGACGCAGATTAAGGCTGCTAAAAGTACCGAAAGGGTTTTTGATACCAGCTTCAACGTCTATCCGAGTTTGTTCCATGTCTAGAATCGGAGTGAGCCGTGCGAACTCGTCTTCATGTTCTTCGTCCTCGTGCTCTTCCTCGTGCTCTTCCTCGTCATGTTCCTCTTCTTCATGATGCCCGTGTCCGCCGGGTAAGCCATATTCAGCTTCGGTGCGGCTAATGGCTGCGCCTAAAAACCCTTTTTCAGTGGCATAGCTAAGTCCCAGCGCGCCGCCGTCAGTCTTATAGTGACTGCCCGGTAATGTGCCCTGAACCTCTTCTTCATGCTCCTCACCGTGGTCTTCGTCGTGGTCTTCGTCGTGGGCCTCTTCAGCCTCCAACGCGCGCAAAGCACTTGATTCGGCAAAGCCATTAATTTTGTAGTTTTCGGCTTGGCGGTTAAAAGCATCGACATGCCAGAGCCAATTTTCAAAGCCGCCATCTATTCGGCCAGCAAAATTTTCTTGATCACCATTGTTAGCCACACTGGCCTCAAAACGCCCGGTGGTGGCATCATCTGCGTTCAGATGTGGCACTCGCCCGGTGTGCACGTCCACTACGCCGCCAATGGCACCGTTGCCGTAAAGTAGGGTAGATGCGCCTTTCAGTACTTCTATTTTGTCTGCGATAAAGGGTTCAACAGACGTGGCGTGGTCGCCGCTAGTCACAGACACATCCATGGTGCTGAGGCGATCTTCCATAACCCGTACTCTAGTCCCGCCCAAACCATGAATAATAGGTCGCCCCACTGCTTGGCCAAAACTCGCTGAATGAATACCCGGCTGAGAGGCCAGTGTTTCGCCAAGGCTGGGCGCTAGATTTTGCAGTAGCTGTTTGCCACTCAGCGTTTGTATGGCTTGTGCTAGACCCTCACCGGACAAAGGGTGAGCGCTGACAAGCACTTCCTCGATCGTATTACTGTTGTCTACGGTTTCATTGGCGAGGCGGTCTTGCTCAAGGGTATCTGCAAAGGCAGTAGGCATGCTTAAAGCAAAAGCGGTAGCGCCTAAAATGGCGCTTAAAGTTGTTATATTTTTCATAATTTCCACTAATCATTTCCAAGGATAGGTATTGTTAGATAGCTAGCATTGAGAAACTAAAGATTAACAGTGCTGCTGCAACGTCTTGGCGCAAGGTTTTGCTACAACGCAGCTTGATTTGCCTAGACATGTAAGTCACAGGCAAGCACTGGATTTAAAACTCTTAGCAAAAAATAGGTCTAAAACGAGAGCTATTTTTAGGTTTTTTCTGCAGCCTTTTCAGGGCTATGAAAAATTAGCGGGGGGCGCTCGTTGGCGGTGTTGTTTGGGGGCGGTGGTAGGTAGGTCTGCCGAAGGCCTTGCTTGCGCACCTATGGCAGTTAATGCTACCGGCCCTGACAGGGCAATTGGCCCCGCGTCAGAACCAGGGCTTTGCTCTATTTGGCAATAAAGGCAATCGGTTTCTTGTTCAACGCTTGAGTGAAGGTGGCTGAGGTCGTAGGGCAACACAAGGCCGGCTAGTAATAGCAGGCTCGCAAAGACCTTGGTTACGGTCCCAATGACTTTCAAACTTTTAAATTTGCTTGTCAGGTATGCCATTTCTAATTTCCTGCCGGAGCAGTCGCTTTACGTTTCGCCTTTCTTGTCAAGGGCAGAGAATTCATCATTTTTGCCGTTATGTAAAGTGGTTAGACCTACATTCGTCTTAACGCACGCTTAACGCCTCCATAACACACGCTTAACTTTCTCTTTTTAGGGTGCTTTCTTCGTCTCAATCCAAGAGTCAATTTTGCGCTCTAGCAACGACAGTGGCAGCGCGCCGCCGCCAAGAATAGCATCGTGGAATTCTCCTAGATTGAATTTGTCACCCAAAGCTGCTGTTGCTTTGCGTCGCAGTTCTTGAATTTTCAGCATGCCAATTTTGTATGCGGTGGCTTGCCCCGGCATGACAATATAGCGCTGAATTTCTGAGGTCACGCTTTCTATCGGTTCAGGTGAGTTAGCGCTGAAGTAATCTATGGCTTCCTGCTCTGTCCATCCCTTGGCGTGTAAGCCGGTGTCTACCACAAGGCGAATAGCGCGCCATGACTCCGCGGTTAAACGACCGAAATCTTGATACGGGTCTTTATAGGTGCCCGGAATTTCCTTGGCCAACCACTCCGAATACAGTCCCCAACCTTCGGTATAAGCGGTGAAGTTGGCTTGAGTACGAAAGACCGGAATGTCAGTTAACTCTTGGGCTATGGACAATTGCATGTGGTGGCCGGGCAGCCCTTCATGATAGGCAATAACTTCCAATTGGTTCTTTGGCATAGCGTTCATGTCAGACAAGTGCGCGTAGTAAATGCCAGGGCGTGAGCCGTCTGGCGTGCCCGGATAGTAATGTTGCGCCGCGCCATCCTGTTCGCGAAAAGGCTCTACCCGCTTAACCAACAGGTCGGCTTTAGGCGTTAAACCAAAAACTTCTGGCAGCTTAGACTTAATGTTTTCAATGGCAGCTGTTGCATCATCTATATAAGCTGTTCTGCCCTCGTCGGTGTTTGGGTAGTAGTTCCATTGCGCATCTCGCACATGGTTAAAGAATGCGGCGAGATCGCCGTCAAAGTTCACCTGTTTGATAATGTCCACCATCTCAGCGCGTAAACGTTTCACTTCACTGAGGCCAATTTCATGAATTTCGTCTGCACTTAACTCGGTGGTGGTTTGGGTGCCAAGTCGGTATTTGTAATAAGCGGCGCCATTACCCTGGCTGCCAATACCCGTAGATATTTTTGGTGCCTTGTCTTTTTCGCTTTCGGCCCAGCTGATGATGTTGTTATAAGCTGGCTGTAGTTGGTTAACTAATGCACTACGAGCTTCCTCAAGTAGGCTTGCGGCCGTTTCAGCATCTATCAGTTCTTGTTCTTGCAGCTTTGCCACTTCGGTTTTTATGTCGCCCCACAAGTCGCTGTCCTTGCCTGCAACTGTCTCAAAAGGCTGGCCCGCAATAATGGCTTTGGTTTGTTCGATCACGCCGTCCAATGCAAACCCGGGCGTAATCACGCCTTTGTCAGATGAAATCTGTGCGTTTGCCAAAGCCTCTTGCATGCGTGGACCCACCGCTTTTATGCGCGAGATATACGCTTGCATATCGGCGTCATTTTCAACGTTGTGAAAGTTAATAAGAAAGGTTGGTACAAAACTTTGCACGCCGTTCATCTGGTCGAAGGTTAGACCGCTGTGGAAAAATTCAGCGGAATCGACCATTTTCTGCGCTTGGAATTTCCAGAGGTCGTAAGAAAGTTTTTCATCATCACCCAGGCTTGCGTAGTCAAATTGCGCCTGCATTTCTTTGACTGATGCCTGCTTCCAATTCATCTGCTCGGCAAATGCCTCATAGGTGAATTCGTCAATTTCATCGTTGCGCTCTTTGCGCCCAAGAAAAGTCATTTGTATGGGGGAGAACTGCAATTCTTCCTCGTATTTTTCATCTAACCATTGGGTTAGAGATTGCGTGTTGGCGCTTGGCGTTTGAGTTGCGGTATTCGTAGAAGCAGACTCTGGACTACAGGCGCCTAAAACGAAGGCTAGGCTGAAGGCGATTAAAGCCTTTGAGTATGCGCCCGTAGCATAGGTGGTCATATTTTTGCGCGGCGTATTGCCTGCAAAAGCAAAGTTGAGCTTGTTCATAGTGTAATCTCTGGGCTGTTGATTGATAACAAAACTGGGTAAGTATAGGGCCAACTAATGACGGTTGGTAATTGTAAGCGTCATTAGTTAAAGCTTTTGCAAATGACCCTATGTGCCACAATATAGGTTCGACACGCCAAATAACTTAAAAGAATTAGATGAATCAATGACGTCAAAAGATGAAACCCCAACCAATGAAGCGACCCAAGTTGACGAGCAAGACTTAAAGCAGGGGCCATTGCATGGCCTGCGCATTTTAGATTTGTCCTCCGTGGTGTCTGGCCCTATGGCCGCTGTTGTATTGGCAGATCAAGGCGCCGATGTTATTAAGGTGGAGCCGCCCGGATGGGGCGATGGCATAAGAGGTTTGGGTGCTTCGCGCAATGGACTGAGCGCCATTTACGCTATGATCAATCGTAATAAGCGCTCCATCGCCATTAACTTAAAGCATCCCGAAGGCCAGGAATTGGTCCGTCAGTTGGTGCAAGACGCAGATGTGCTGTTACAAAATTATCGCCCAGGCAAGTTGCAAAAACTCGGCTTGGACTACGCAACACTAAAAGCCATTAACCCTCAGTTGGTGTACGCCTCCATTAATGGCATGGGCGAGGTGGGTCCTTACGCGGAACACAAAACCTACGACTATGTGATTCAAGCATTGAGTGGTGTGCTAGATGTGCAGGCTGGCGGTGCAAACGCGGCGGAAGGTCAGCCACTGCAAATGGTCCGGACCATTTTGTACGACAAAATTACTGCGCTGACCGCCGCCCAAGGCATCACCGCTGCGCTATTGGCTCGAGCGCGCGGAGCAGGCGGTCAGCATGTGCAATTGTCTATGTTAGACACCGCGGTTTATTTTAACTGGCCCGACCTAATGTGGAACTACAGCTTCAAAGGCCAGGGCGCTCAGCTCGCTGGCGATTTGGCGGACGTTTGTGAAGTCAGCGAAACCTCAGATGGCGCCATTGTTTCTAGCTATTTGGGGGTGGATACCCGTCAGTATGAAACAGAGCAGTTGGTGGACTTGTTGATAGAGAATGAGATTCCAGTGGGGCGGGTGAATCGAAGGGAGGATTTGCTGAGTGACCCCCAAATTCAGGCGACGGGTATTCTCCAAGCGGTAGACCACCCCCGGGGCGGTGAAATGGTGCAGCCACGAGCTGCAGTTAGATTTAGTGAAACCCAACATACAAATAACACGCCTTCGGCAGACCTAGGTGAACATACGGTCGAGATTCTCAGTGACTTGGGACTTACTTTTGCTCAAATGCAGGATCTGGCTAGGCAGGGGATCATTGCTTAGAGCTTAGAGCTTAGAGCTTAGAGCTTAGAGCTCGCCACTGAGCAGGCGCGTTCGTCAGCTAAATTCCACCCTCTACCTTTACGCCTGTTTCGAGCCGCGATCATTGCGTGTGTAGTCGCTTGGGTGGAAGTACGACGGGTTACTTATTGGGATGGATGAAGGTTGGATCATTGTGCTGGCTATGGATATAGTCCAATGGTCTGCAACTGTCTTAATTTGGGAGATAAAAGTATGGGCATTGACCCACTATATTATTGGATAGGTATTGGTTTCGCCTTAATAATTGCCGAAGTCACTATGGGTAATTTCATTTTATTCTTCTTAGGTGTGGCGTCGATCTGTGTCGGCGGCGCATTGTGGGTAGGTATGCCCGCTGACGGTGGTATGCCTTACATTCTTTTCGCAGCGTTGGCAGTGTTTTTTCTCTTGGTAGTGCGTTCGCGTATGCCCGCGTTCACCGTGGGTGATGTGGCTCAGTCAACAGCGGATGAAGACTTTGTTGGCTATGAGGTGACGATAGAGACAGGTTTCGATGAAGCATCTCCTGGGCGCGGTAGAGTCAACTATCGGGGCGCAAGCTGGGATGCGCGCAGCGCGCAAGAGCATTTTGCTACGGGTGCTTTAACTACAATTATTGATCGTAACGGCAGCAACCTTGTCGTCGGCGACAAGGAGCTTTAAATGGATTTAAGCCTATTTTTTGGAGGGGCAGTGGCCCTATTGGTCATTGTTGTATTGCTCAAAACGGCCCGAGTTGTGCCTCAGCGTGAACAGTTTGTCATTGAACGTTTAGGTAAGTATTCCAAGACACTGGACGCAGGCTTTCACCTTTTGGTGCCCTTCGTTGATGTGGTCGCGTACAAGCACACACTGAAGGAACAAACCTTAGATGTGCCATCCCAGAGCTGTATCACCAAAGACAATATCTCTGTAGAAATTGACGGTGTTATTTACATGCAGGTGAATGACGCAAGAGCGGCCAGTTATGGCATTGAAAACTACGTGTTTGCAACCTCCCAGCTTGCGCAAACCACGCTGCGTTCCGAGATTGGTAAGATCGAGTTAGATCGCACCTTTGAGGAACGAGTGACCATTAACTCTCAGGTGGTTGAAGCCGTTGACCGCGCCGCAGAACCTTGGGGCGTGAAAATTTTACGCTACGAGATTAAAGACATTGTGCCGCCAGCGTCGGTGAAAGATGCGTTAGAAAAACAAATGCGTGCAGAACGAGAGCGTCGCGCCGTAGTAGCCACGTCCGAAGGTGAGCGCCAATCGCGCATTAATGTATCTGAAGGTGATCGCCAAGAGGCCATCAACTTGTCTGAAGCTGAAAAGTTGCGTCAGATAAACGAAGCAGAAGGCCGCGCAGAAGAAATTAAGCTAATTGCCCAAGCAACCGCCCACGGTCTGCGTGAAGTTGCCAGTGCGCTCTCAGAGCCCGGTGGCCGCGAAGCGGTAAATCTGCGCGTGGCAGAGCAGTGGGTAAAAGAGTTTGGTAAGTTGGCGCAAACCAACAACACCATGATTGTGCCTGCGCAATTGGGCGATGTAGCCACAATGGTTTCAACAGTTATGGGCACCATGGGTAATATCTCTGGAGACAGATCCAAAGATAAAAGCGGCGATCAGAATTACGATTAAGGGCTGGGTTTAAGGTAATGCAGACGCTGGGCATGATCTTGATAAAGGCGTTTCTGCGCGCCGGTGGTGAAAAAGCGCGCAGTGTGGCCCGGCCACTTTAGCAAGAGATTCGACGTGCCGTTGGTATCAATTCTCTAAACAGTTAACTGCTTTTTTTGCGCGGCGCGTAGGCTCATTTAGCTGTGCTTAATTCCAAGGAGTGGGTGCTTGAGAACGGCTAGCGATTGGCTTTATTGTGGGTGCTTGACTGATGTCGCAGCACGCTCTTGTCACGCAGGGCGTTGTGTTTGGTTTTGCGGCCAGTTACGCGCTCGCGCCAGCGCTTAAAGGATCGGGCGGTGATATTACCGCGCATGATCTTTATTACTTTATCCTCAGGCACCTGAAATTGCGCCTCTATGGCCTCGAAAGGTGTGCGGTCTTCCCAAGCCATTTCAATGATGCGGCTGATCTCGCCTTCGGACAACTCGGTTTCTGTTTTTGGGGCTTTAAGCATTTTAAGTGGTTTAAGTTTTGTACGCTGGAGCAATGTCTAATAAATGGTTCAGTAAGCAGCTTGTCAAATGGTCGATTTTCTCACCACCTAGGTTTGTTCGCGCTGTTAAAGTCAGTGTATGCAATTGCTGGCAACGGGGCCGCAATAACAGAGACTAAACTTATGGACATACCTTATACCGCTAACACGGCCACTGGCGACCAATTTGATATTCTTTTTCCGCTGCACGAACAAACGGAAGACCCGGTAAAAGTGCATCAGCTGCTAACGGCCATCCTGCATACGGTAGATGAGCAGATTAAAGTTTTGGGGGCCACGAGTAATGGCGATGTTTTACAGGCAGCAGCCATGGCGTTGTCCGTTAGAGCGCGCATTATCAACGCACCCGCGCAGACGTTAGAGAGCATTGTGAACGACCTTGTGAAAAATAATTTGCAGGCGTGTATGGACGCCCAGCGCAAGAGCCCCACCGCCGGACATGGCTAGCGTTGTTCGCCGCGCCTGGCGCTAGATGTGGTGATTAAAGTGCAGGGTGCTGATGGCCAGCAAGCCAAGGCTCAGGCATAGGGTTAAGTTAATCCTTAGCGGTATATACCAAGGGGGTCGTTGGCTTTTTTCTGCGTCGGTGAGTTCGAAAAATAGCAGTGCATTAAGGCCTGCAACAATAAACCAACTGGCCTGCGCGGCGGGCAGCTGTAGGGCCAGTACGGTCCACAGAGAGGGCGCAATGCTCACCAATAGCCTTTTGCTTATGCGCACTTGGGCCTGGGGGCTAATACTTAAGCCCCATTGAATGCCGCCTAAAAATGAAAATATGGTGCCTGCGTAAAGGTTGGCTAACAGGCTGAGCTTAGTTAGGTATTGTGGCCAGATTAATGCGCTGAAGAATATGGCGGCAATGGGCAGTAAACCGCTGAAGCCTAGCAGCTGGGCGGTGATGGTCGACGTCCTCTGGGCCGCGGCCTCTGTTGGGTCTAAATTATGTGGCTGTGTTTCATTGGGTGGTGTCATTGGCGGCTCAAATTTCCTTACACTGCTGCGGGTCGGCCAATTTGTTTGATTAGGCGAATGGCAATGGCGGCAAATATTAGGTGGACTAGCCATAGGCCTAAGACGCTGGGGATTTGCGCTTCTGTTATGGCCCAGCGGTTTGCGATCAGGGCGATGTAATAGCCCACTATCCAAAGTAGCCCTGGTGCAATTTGTGCGTAGGGGCCTTGGCGCGGTTTCACTGGGGCCACGCCAATGGCTAGGCCGCTGACAATGAGGAAAAACAGAGGCATGGCTATGCGCCAGTGCAGTTCTGCTTGGTGCTCTGCGTTGTCCAGCAACGCAAGGGTTGGCGTTGCTTCTACATCTGTGACGCGTTCAATGACTGTGTCTACATTCAGTGCAATATGAAATTCCTCAAATGTCATCACTTCAAAATTTTGCGCGCCAGGCTGCCCTACGTAGCGTCTGCCGCTATACAGCGATAACAGTTGTTGGCCTTGTGCGTTGGGTGGGTCTTTACGGCCTCGTTCTGCCCACACCGTGACCTCTTCGCCGGTTTCCAGCGTGCGCTGCACAAATACATTAAGAATGGTTTGGTCGTCGTCGGCCAAGCCTTCGCTGTAAATGACCCAGTCGTTTTTGTTGTCGCTGCGGAACGTGCCGGGCTGCAGCGCTGCAAAGCCTGTTTGCGTGCGCAACTCATCCATACTTTGTTCCAAGGCAAATTGCGCGCTTGGGGCAATCCATAGGGAGAGCAAACCAACACCAAAGGTCAGAGCCAGAACGGGCCTAGACAACCATTTAAGTAGCGTGGCGGTAGACATGCCGCCGCTTTGCAAAATAACCATTTCTTGGGTGGAGTAGAGGCGTCCGAAGGACAGCAAAATGGCCACATAAAAAGCGAATGGAATGACCAGTTGCAGAATGCCAGGCATGCGCAGCAATACAACGTAAAGCACCATGTGTCCGGGCAATTGGCCGATGGCGGCTTTCTCTAGGAAATGAATTAGCTTGTCGCCCATAGCAATGCTGAAGATCACCGCCAGACTTATGGCGAAGACCGTCAAAAGTTGTTTAGTAATGTAGCGAGCGGGTGTGTTCAAGCGGTTTTTTCGTTGGGCTAAAGATTAAGTGTGCACGCAAGTGTAGGCGGCGTCACCTCGAATAAGTCGGCAGCGCTTATTTTTCACCGAAATTGCCTCGCAAAGAGACCTAGCGAAGTTTCTGCGGGCGCTGGGTGCGCACATCTATGGTGAACAAATTTGGGTATCTGTTGAGCCTAGTGCACAATATGCCCGCTTTTCTATTTATTGGAGTTCAGGGCAGATGAAAGACGAAACTATTGCGGTCCATGCGGGATACACCACAGACCCAACCACTCACGCGGCAACCACGCCGATTTACCAAACAGTGGCTTATGAATTTGACAACGCCCAGCACGGGGCGGACTTATTTGATTTAGCGGTACCGGGCAATATTTACAGCCGCATTATGAACCCAACTTGCGATGTATTAGAGCAGCGGGTTGCGGCTCTTGAGGGCGGCGTTGGCGCGCTGGCGGTATCTGCGGGCAGTGCGGCAATTAACTACGCCATTCTTAACTTAGCCGAAGTGGGTGACAACATTGTCACTGTGCCTCAGCTGTATGGCGGTACTTATACTTTGTTTGCGCACATGTTGCCGCGCCAGGGTATTGAAGTGCGCTTTGCGGCAGACGATTCTGTTGCCGCACTGGAAGCGTTGATTGACGAAAATACCAAAGCCATCTTTATGGAAACCATTGGTAACCCGGCGGGCAATATTGTGGACATTGAAGCCGTTGCGACTATGGCGCGCCGTCATGGTGTGGCCACCATTGCTGATAACACGGTGGCTTCACCTTCTTTGCTTAAGCCCATTGATTACGGCATAGACATTGTTGTGCACTCGTTAACCAAATATATGGGCGGCCACGGCACCACACTGGGCGGCATTATTGTTGATTCTGGCAACTTCCCTTGGAGCGAGCACGCAGCGCGTTACCCTCGTTTCAATACCCCGGAAGAAAGCTATCACGGTGTGATTTATACCGAAGCCTTTGGTGGCGCGGCTTACATTGGCCGTGCGCGTACTGTGCCGCTGCGTAATACGGGTGCTGCACTGTCAGCCATGAGCGCGTTTCAATTGCTGCAAGGCATAGAAACCCTGCCGCTAAGAATGGAGCGTCACTCGGCCAATACCCTAGCGGTTGCCAAGCATTTGCAAGCGCACCCCAATGTGGAGTGGGTGAGCTATGCAGGTTTAGAGAGTCACCCTCACCATGCACTGGCGCAAAAATACATGGGCGGCAGCGCTTCAGGTATTTTGACCTTTGGTGTTAAGGGTGGCTATGAGGCGGGCGTTAAGTTTTATGACGCACTGAAGTTGTTTAAGCGCTTGGTTAATATTGGTGATGCCAAATCTTTGGCCTGCCACCCAGCCTCTACCACACACCGTCAGTTGACTGTTGAAGAGCAAAAGGCTGTGGGCGTGGCGCCAGAAGCCATTCGTCTGTCTGTGGGCATTGAGCACATAGAAGACATTTTGGCCGACTTGGATCAATCTCTGAGCTAGGTCGTTTTAGACAGTCTGTAAATTCTGCCGCTAAGACTTAAGGGTCTTGGCGGTAGCTTTATGCAAAAACTTGGTCTTTGCCTTTGCCTTTCCTTCTCGTTTTCGTTTTCCTTTCTCTGTCCCTTTCTCTTTCCGACGCCCAAAGCTTGCGTAAAAACGCACTTAGACAAAGATGATTTGTCCCATCAAATACTGCGCCAGTTCTACCATTGACGAAAAGATGGGTAGGCCCGCAATACTCAGTACGACCAATCCGAGAAAAATCATTGTGCCGTATTTGGCATTATAAAAACGATACTTGTGCGCCAGGCCTTTGGGCAGCAGGTGGGGGAGTATGTAGTGGCCGTCTAATGGCCCAAGTGGAATCATGTTGAATAACATGAGCATGAGATTGATCAACACCAGTATGGTAAAAAATTGATCTCCAGCTGCGCTTTGCAGGCCATTACTGGCGGCGAACAAGTAAGCATTCCAGCTGATGACCGCCAATAAGAGGTTCATAAATGGGCCCGCTGCCGCAACCCATAGGTCGGCGCTAGGGCGACTGTAATTACGTGGATCCGTGGGTACGGGCTTGGCGTAACCAAACCCCACGATGGCCACCATGGCTAAGCCCACTGGATCGATATGTGCGATTGGATTAATGGTCAACCTGCCAGCACGCTCCGCCGTGTCATCGCCAAACCATTTGGCCACAACGGCGTGGCCGTATTCATGGAAACTTAGCGATAAGATCAGTGCCACGATGAGCAAAACAAAGACTTCATATTGACCGTTTGCGAGTAAGTCGAGCATGTGGGGGGTGTTTATCCTTTCTCTTCAGTAGTGGGCGCTTGGACACGTCGTGATCATAACCTGTGCGGTGGCTTTTATGCAGTGGTCTGAGCTATTGGTCTGTGCTTTCGGTTGAAGGCACCAGATAAGGGGAGGTTTTTCGGGGTCTTATCAGGTTATATTGTCGGTAAATTCAATGGGACAGCTATTATTCGTACCCCAATTCAAATATGGCGCTTTGTAGATGGTCGCCCCGGCCACGAGAAGCAAACAGCGGGACTGATTCAAGGTTTTGAGGAAATTCTCAACGGTCAAAGTGACGCTGGGCTAGTGCAAGATAATGGCTTGGCGGTCACAACTGTATCGCTGCCTGAAGATTTGCCTTGGCTCAAGCGTCAGTGGGGTGAAGGCGTGCTTCAGCCAGATTTGTTGGTGGGTGCTGGCCGCGCAGTACAATGGGCAATGTTGCGTACGCGCTGGCATTTAGGCGGCAAGGCAGTGGTGCTTATGAAGCCTTCGCTGCCGCTATTTTTGTTTGATCTGATTTTACTGCCTGAACATGACAATGCGCCTAACCGCCCGAATATTTTTCGTACAACGGGCATGCTAAGTCCTGTGGTTGCGGGTCAAAAAGACCCAACCAAAGGTGTGGTTTTGCTCGGAGGGGTGAATAAGCACTTCCTCTGGGACGATTATGAAGTTGCTGAACAGGTGGCCGCATTGACCGCGTCTATGCCAGGCGTGCATTGGCAAATTTCAGATTCGCCGAGGACGCCGCAAACTCTGCAAGCCAAACTTTCTTTGCCCGACAATACCAGTTTGGTGCATTGGCGAGATACGCCAGATGGCTGGCTGAGCAGCCAGTTAGCCACTTCAGGTTATGTTTGGGTGAGCGCAGATAGCGCATCGATGCTGTACGAGGCGCTGTCTCACGGCGGTAGGGTGGGTGTCATTGAGTTGCCACCCTATAAAGAAAAAAACAAATTGGTGCGCGGGTTGGGTTTGTTGTTGGAGAAGGAGTTGCTTGGTCGTTCCTCTCACGGCGCGCTTGGGCAGCAAACGTTAAATGAACTCACGTTAGCTGAGCACACGCGCTGTGCTCAGTGGATAATAGACAAATGGTTTGCTGAGGTTTGAGTTGGCCGCGTTTTTAACGAGTGCTTTAGTACTTTTTTCTCAGTGTCTCTCCCAACTTTTTCCCAACTTTCCCCTAACTCTTTTTCCAACGCCTTTGCTAACGCCCTTATTGACTCAGCTCCTAGCGCTTGCCCGCATTTTGCACCTAGCTCAAGGTGCCTTCTGCCGCATGGGCTGCAACGCTGGCTGAGTCCATGCCTAACCAATCTTTCAGCACTTGCTCGTTGTCCTCGCCAATGGCTCGGACTCTTTGATAGTCATTGCACGGGGTTTTTTCAAAATGCAGGGGTAAGCGGTCAAACCAAGTCTGCCCTAGCGTAGGGTGTACATCGTCCATAGCTTGCAGGAAGTCTACCTCTGCCAACTGCGGGTCTCGTTCTACTAGATCTGCGCCATCTTGCACTACCCCCGCCGGTACGCCAGCACGTTGGCAACGGGCCATGAGGTCGTAGGCCTCATTTGTAGCGGTCCATTGCCCAACCAATGTATTGAGTTCTTCTTGTGCTTGGTGCCGCCCTTGCGCGGAACTGAATCGAGCTTCCTGACACCAACTGGGGTTTTGCATCAGCGTGCATAGACTTTGCCACTGTGTGTCGTCCGTGCAGGCGATGGCAATCCAGCGCTCATTAATCTTTGCTTGCGTGGCTTCGTCTGCGCCGGTTGAACGTGTTTCATCTAAACATCGGTAGCAGCCGTGTGGTGCCAGCACATCATAAGGTAGATCATTACCACAGGGGTGCGCAGCGTTGTTGTTAGCAAAGAAGTCCAATAGCGATGGCCCTAAGAAATTCACGCCTACTTCAAATTGTGAAACGTCTACACGTTGGCCTTTGCCTGTGCGGTTGCGGGCCTCTAGTGCTGCCAATACCGCAACGGTGCCGTGGAGTCCCGCTTGGTGGTCGTTGTAGGAAAAGCCTAAGCCGATGTCCTCGCGTCCAGGCACGCTAGTCGTATGAGTTAGGCCGCAGAGTGCGTGAATTGTTGGCGCGTAGGTGACAAATTTAGACCACGGTCCGCCGTCGCCCATGCCGGACATTTGCACGTAAATGACGCCTTTGTTGGTTGTGCTGATTTGCTTGTAGCCAATACCCCAACGGTCCAGTACGCCCGCGGAGAAGTTGTCGATGACAATGTCCGCTTGGTTGGCGAGCTGGCCGGCCAATTGCTTGGCTGAGTCTTGGCTCATGTTCAGTGCCAGTGCGCGTTTGCTGCGATTCCACATTAGGTAGTAGGGGTGGTGGGGGTCTTGGGTACCCACAGCGCGATCAGCGGAATTTATTTTGATCACATCAGCGCCCATGTCCGCCAAAATTCGGGTAGCAAACGGCCCGGCTAAGACGTGGGTAAAATCTAAAACTTTGAGGCCTTGTAGGGGTTTGTCTGCTGTTGCTTGTTTGTCCGCAGTTGCGGGTTTGCGGTGCCAATTTAGGTCATTGAGCACCTCTTCGTTAGCAGAACCAATGCCGCCATAAGAATTCAGCTGCCAAGGGGTGTCTGAGAAACGGTAAGGTGCGCCCGGTGCGTTAAAGGTCTGGTCACCAATTTGGTAGGGCACATACCACTCGCGCGCTTCCAGCTGTGGGTTTTCCGCCACTTTTTCTAGTGGTAGCACCCAGCCGTAGGGCGAGTGTCTGGACTGGGCTTCAAAGAACAGGGCTTCTACGTCTTTTTCTGCAACCCAGTCAGTCATTACTTCCATCGCCCGCAATGTACGAGCGCGTAGGTTCTCAGGCTGCATGTACTTGGGGTCAATTAGATCATCATGCACGCCTTCCTCAATCCACCACATCAGTTGGCGGTCGAAATCTGGTGCTGGGGTGGCCATGATGCTGCCGCCTTTTCCGTTCAATACGGTATAGGCATCGGACCAATGCAGCGCGCCACGTCGAGGCAGTACTTTGCCTTCAGGCCGGTTGAGGGTCTTTTCATACCAATAAAACATAAACACTTGCTCTAGGCATGATGCGATACATTCATGTACCGATACGCCCACGCTTTGGCCCTGACCAGTGGCTCTCACATGAGCCAGGGCGCTGAGTGCCGCAATGGCCACATATGCGCCAGAGATCATGAAGTTCATTTCGCCAAAGCCTTTGAGCGGCGGCGTATCTACATCCCCTGTGGTTGACGCGGCCCCGCCAAGGGCGCCGGCAACGATGTCTGGGCCGAGGTAGTCTGCCCACGGGCCTGATGTTCCGAAAGAGGAGACGTCAATAACGATAAGTTCTGGGCGCGCGAGTTTGGCCGCGGCTAAATCAGCTTCATGCACTGCGAAGGCCCCCTTACACAGCAAAACGATTTCAGCATGCGCAATGAGGTTTTGTAGCTGCGCGTGGCTGTCGCTGGTTGCCAAATCTAAGCTGACAAAACGTCTGTTAGAGGCAAAAAAAGCGTGCCATAGCGAGGAGGTTTGGGTGGTTTGGCCCCCAATATGTGGGCCTCGAGCGCGCAAAGGGTCGCCAGTAGTAGGCTCTGGGCGAACAACATCAGCCCCAAGATCAGCGAGTAATTTTGCGCCGTAAATGCCTCGCTCATCGGTCAAATCAATGACCCTCACACCCTTTAATGCCATGGTTCCCCCAAAGTGTTGCTACTGATGTAGTGTTTTATGTACTTTTCTCGTTAGGGAAAGTAACCCATGTCTGCCGCCAGCGTAAGAACTTCCGCTGGATTTTCAGGGTAAATTTTGGGCGTGTTTTGCCAAGGCTTTGCCTGAAGCAAATGCATGGGTAGGATGAGTCGCTAGAGGCTTAGGGATATAAGGGACAATCAGGGGGCAGGGTTAACTATGCTTAGCCAAGAGCAGATCAATTTTTTTAAAACCAACGGCTATCTCATTGTGCCCGGAGCCATGGCGCAGGATTTGTGCCGCAAGGTGCGTGAGCTGATGTGGCAGGCGCTGCCTGATGATGCAGCGATTCGAGCAGATGACTTGGTCAGTCAAATTGGCCCATTTAAGAAAGAGGACGAGGCGTCTGACGCGCGCCATTTGCGTCAGGGTTACCGCTGGCTGAATAGATTTTTGGGCGTGAGTCCGGACGTAATTAACCTGATTTACAGCGAATCGATCTGTGCCATGGCTCAGCAGTTATTGGGCGGTGAGTTGCGCCAAGCGCACGCCAATGGTCTACCCATGGGCAGTTATGGTAACGCCTGGCCTGGCGGTCCTACTGATCCGGCCACCGGCAATGACGGCGCGCGCGGGGTTTACTGCACATTGCCTTACGGCAACAAAGCGAAAGAGCCTGACCAGTGCCATACCGACGGTCACCCCTTTCAGTTGGGGGTTGTTGGGTTGATTGACGATTGCCCCCAAGACGGTGGCGGGTTCAAGGTTTGGCCTGGCTCTCACAACACGTTGTATCCCACCTTCGCGCTGCGTTACGACCAGCCGCGTATTCCTTACTACGAGCACTTGCCCAGTTATAAAGGCATTGTGCATAGCCCTGAGTACCTGCAAGCGGTGGACAAACTCAACAGCGAGGTAACCCCGGTTGAGTGCTGGGGCGCGGCAGGTGATATTGTGTTTTGGCATCATCGCCTTGCGCACATGGCTGGGCATAACTACACGGACAAGATGCGTCAGGCTGTACTGGCAGATTTTTGGACAACAGAGTTAGATCAGTTTCGCACCACGTCAGCGCAAGGCGATATGTGGCGAGACTGGTCCGAGCAGGTACAGTTGAGTGATGGCGACTACTCAGAGGCGTTCGCGGCTCAACAGCGCATATAGTTAACGTTCTCTGAGGTGAAATTGCCCAGCCGCCGCGGTGAATGAGCGCAAATCAGACAGATGTAAAATGTGGGAGAGGACAATGAACAAAGCAATGGACGAGACATTACCAGGAAAGTTGGGCAACCCTAATGCGGTCTTTGAAACGGACCGTCGAGCGGACCCGCGTATTGCCGCGGTTATGGCAATGGCTGGAGATTTGGCCCCCGGTGTTGAAGAACTTGCAGCTGATGCAACTTATGAGGAGTCCTTGGCTTACGCCCAAGTTTTTGAGGAAGCCGCCGCGCTTACACACCCAATGCAAATGGAAATGATGCCCGATTTTCCCTCTGTGGAAGTGACCTCCCAAGTGATTAAGGGTGTCGATGGCAACGACATCAGTCTGTATATACATCAACCCGCCCAGCGCAGTGGACCTCTTAGTGGACCTCTGCCTTGCGTGGTGCACACGCACGGTGGCGGTATGGTGGTTATGACCGCCGCAGACCCAGATTACATTAGGTGGCGCAATTCTTTGGCCGCCATGGGCATGGTTGTAGTGGGTGTTGAATTTCGCAATGGCGGTGGCTCGTTGGGTAATCACCCTTTTCCAGCGGGCCTAAATGACTGCGCCAGCGCCGCACAGTGGACCTATGCTAACCGCGCGGCACTGAATATTTCCTCCATGGTCATTTCAGGTGAATCCGGCGGCGGTAATTTGTCTATTGCCACCACTTTAAAGGCGCTGAAAGAAGGTTGGGTGGACAAGATTGATGGCGTTTACGCTATGTGTCCATACATATCTGGCAGTTATGCCAATCCGCCAGCCGAGCTGGTGTCTCTAAAAGAAAACGACGGTTACATGCTGAACTGCGCCATGATGGCGACGATGGTTCGAGTGTATGACCCTAACGGTGAGCATGGGGCTAATCCTTTGGCATGGCCGTTACAGGCCAGCACAGAGGATTTGACCGGTTTACCGTCACACATCATTTCGGTCAACGAACTTGATCCTCTGCGCGACGAAGGGCTGGTGTTTTATCGCAAATTGTTGGCGGCAGGTGTAAGCGCTGTTGCAAAGACTGTCCATGGCACCCCGCATGCGGGAGACATGAGCTTTCCGGATTTTGCGCCAGATATTTACCAGGAAACGGCTCGCGCACTGCATGGTTTTGCGACCTCATTGGCCGCGAGCTAGCGGCAAAACCGGCTTGAAAAAGCGGGTCGGTAGACAAAAATTAAGATGAAAAATAACAAGTTAAGGAAGCCTAATGGCAGAGCAAGGTAAGGATTCAGGCGGTAAGGAAACTCAACACCGTAACGATATGTACGGCAATATTGATGCTAGAGGCGAGGGTGAAGAGGGGGTGTCTAAGACGATTCCCGCAGCCACTGTGGTGCTTTTGCGTGACGGCAGTGAGGGTGTAGAAGTACTCATGCTAAAGAAAAATTCGAAGATCACCTTTGGTGGCATGTGGGTTTTTCCTGGTGGCAAAATTGACCCAGAGGATTACCCCAGCGACGGCGATGTAGACGTAGCGGCTCGGGTGGCTGCTGCACGTGAAACATTTGAGGAAGCCGGTATAGAAGTAAGCCAAGAGAGCTTTCAGTTTTTAGCCCATTGGACGCCACCGCCTGGACCACAAAAGCGTTTTGCTACTTGGTTTTTTACCGCTCAAGTAGAGGGCGACCAAGACATTGCTATTGATGATGGCGAGATCAAAGAACATGCGTGGCTGAACCCAGCTAAAGCGTTGGAGCGCCATGCAAAGGGTGAAATCGACTTGGTGCCGCCCACGTGGATTACCTTGTATCACTTGTCTCAATACGCGCCCGCAGCGGCTGTAATTGCTCACTTCAAAGAAAATCAGGGCAAAACCTATAATACGCGAGTAGTTAAAGCAGCCAGCGGTGATCGAGTGGCCCTGTGGGTTGGTGACGCAGGTTATGACGCTTGGGATGCCGAAGTGGCCGGTGATCGTCACCGTTTGGTCATGTCCGAAGGCGGATTCATATTTGAAAACACGGTAGAGGCTTACTGATTTTTCGCTCTTCTAGTTAGCAGTCAATTAGTCGTCAATTAATCGTCAAACTAAGACGCCAATTTAGCTACTGCTAATTTGGCCTTTGCTAATTTGGTTTCTATAGAAAATGCAAAACGGTTGGGCGCGGGTTCAACTCTTGCGCCAGTCGATTTAAGATCAAGTGGCGCTGTGTCCTAGGCTGTGAACAGGGACAAGTTTGCTGAGTGAAAAACCGATAATAAAAAATGTGCAGGGCTCTGGGGAGGATCATGCAAGCAGTTGAACCAATTTCGCGAAGAACCATTTATTCCCACGGCACCATAGGCCTACCTATGGCGGTCTATGGCTACCCATTAGCCATCTGGATACCCGCTCACTACGCAGGTGGGTTGGGCTTAGACCTCGCTACCGTGGGCCTTATTTTAATGTTGGCACGGTTAACTGACGTGATCACCGACCCGCTGATCGGCGAGATTTCTGACCGTTGGCGCACGCGGGTAGGCCGCCGCAAACCCTGGCTGTTGATTGGTACGCCGGTCATGCTTCTGGGGGTATATAACTTGTTTATTCCCGGCCCTGAGGTAGATATTTACTACTTCCTGATCTGGCTGACTGTATTTTTCCTCGGTTCTACCATGATCATGTTGCCTCATAGAGCTTGGGGCGCTGAGATATCAACGGACTACCACCAACGTTCACGCATTACCGCCGCGCGCGAATTTTACTATTTGGCAGGCTTAATGGTGGCTGCTGCTGTCCCCATGGTGGTGGAGATCACCGCAGATGGCGGTTCAGGTGTGGGAGATGTATTTGGCAAAATGTGGACGGATGCGACGGCTGCATTTACCGGCGAGATCATGAGCAAAACCCCAGTAGACAGAGCCACGCTTACCGGACCGGTATTGATGGCACTGGCTTGGGCGCTAATTGGTTTGCTGCCTTTGGCGGCTGCTATTTGCTTCTTTTTTGTTAAGGAGCCGCAGGCACCTAGCCGCGCAGAGCAGGTGCCCATCAAGGAAGGTATTCGCGCGTTGCTACAAAATGGCCCAATGCTGCGCGTACTGATGATAGTGCTGCTGGTGCATTTTGGTGAGTCTTTCCGCAACGCGGTTTCGCTGTTCTTTATTCGCGACATTGTGGGTGTGCCAACCATTGGCGCGGCGTACTTTTTCTACTTTATTGCGGGTTTAGCGGCCATTCCATTTTGGCTGGCGCTGGGTCGCCGGTTTGGCAAGCACAAGGCGTTTATGTTTACGCTGATCACCGTTGCGATTGTCAGCGCCTGTAATCTCTTTTTAGAGGACGGTGATTACTTACCCTTCTTTTTGCTCTTCATTGTTAAGGGCTTTTGCTTCGGTGGGCTGCACTTTTTACCGATAGCCATGCTGGCAGACGTAGTAGACGTAGACTCTGCGCGTACTGGCGGCAAGCGGGCGGGCACCTACTTTGCCATATTTGGGTTTACCGAAAAAATCGCCATTGCCTTTGGTACAGGTGTCTCGCTGAACGTGGTGGGCTTGCTGGGATTTGATCCTTCAGGTGGCGTAGCCGGTAGTAGCGACCTAGGTGTAGCGTCACTACGCATGGTCTACTGTTTGGGGCCAGTGGTCTTTTACGGCTTGGCGTTGAAGCTCATTTGGAACTATCCATTGACGCCAGTTCGTCATGAGAGATTGCGCGAGCGCATTGCTCGAAGAGATGCAAGGTTGGCAGCGAAGCCTTGATGATGAGCTGGTTAGTTATATTGTTAGGTCTAATTTTGATTGCGGAGATTATATGAGCGCCATTTTGCATCACGAAGAACAGCATGGCTTTGCCTTGCATCACTTGTCGCCCATCATTGGCACCGAAGTGCACGGCATAGACATCGGCGCAGAGTTAAGTGAAGAGGTGATCACCTTTTTGTCCGATCTTTTAGTGCAACGAAAAGTGCTGTTTTTTCGTCAGCAGCACATCTCTATGGATCAGCACATAGCCTTTGCCAGACGCTTTGGCGAACTGGAGGTGCATCCCTTTACCGCCAATAACGACGACCGCCCCGAGGTGATTCATCTTAAAAACGGGCCGGATAATAAGCCTTCTATCGACCTTTGGCATTCGGATGTGACTTGGCGTGAAGAGCCGTCGCTGGGCTCTATTTTACGTGGCCGGCAAATACCGGAAGTAGGCGGCGATACGCTGTTTGCAAATATGGAAGCCGCGTATGACAACTTAACAGATGAGATGAAGGCGCGGCTTGATGGGCTGTATGCTATTCATGACAATCGCCTCTTTCTTGATGCGATGCGCAAACGAGGGGTGAGTGAGGCGGACATTGAAGCCAAAATGAAGGAGTTTCCACCGTCTCGTCATCCGGTCATACGTACACATCCTGTTAGTGGTCGAAAGTCAATTTATGTTAATTGCGCGTTCACCAATACCATAGAGGGCATGGACCCTGTTGAGGCCCAACTACTGCTGGCGCAGTTATATCAAACTGCTGCGATTCCCAATATTCAGTGTCGATTTCGTTGGGAGGCAGACTCTTTTGCCTTTTGGGATAACCGCGGTGCACAGCACTATGCCGCCGCTGACTATTGGCCCGCGGTGCGCAGCATGGAGCGTGTGACTATTAAGGGCGACCGGCCGGTTTAGAACTCGGCGAAAAATGTGCTCGTTTTTATTCTCTTTTTATTTTTTTCGTTCTTTTCTTTGTTCTTTCACGAGAGAAAGCCGTGCGGTTTTTGAAAAGGCCAGTTTTTAGCAGATTTTTTGAAAGGTATGAATTTCTCGACTAACGGTTATTTTGTGCAGTAATTGCAAAAACTCGAACAATTCGTAATGGTTAAGTTACAAACCTTAGCAGACGTGGCTGTTGGATTTGTTATGCTCAGGGCGTCCTAGCTTTTGGAGTGGACCATGTTTGACGGAATAATTTACAAAACTGTTGGGGAAGCTCAGCGCCTTTTGTCTTTTACCCTTATTGCCATTTTTCTGGTTTTTTCTGTGTTTGCTGTTTCAGCAAATGCTGAAGCGCCGGCAAAAACCATTCAATCTACAGCCAAACAAGTTGCCTTGATCGAGCTTTATACCTCCGAGGGGTGTAGCAGTTGTCCGCCAGCTGATAAGTGGCTGACCAGTCTAAAGTCTAGCCCGGACCTGTGGACGCAGTGGGTGCCCGTGGCCTTTCACGTTGATTATTGGAATTATCTTGGCTGGGATGATGCCTTTGCCAAACCTGCATTCAGTAACCGTCAACGGCTGTATAATCGCCAACAATCTATTTCTACCTACACTCCAGGGTTCATTGTAGATGGACGTGAGTGGCGCGGTTGGTTTCGTGGTAAGTCGCTGGAAGGCGCTAAGTTTTCGGACGAACCCGGCGTACTAAAAGCCACTATTGAAGGCGAGCAGGTGTCTGTGGAGTTTTCTCCTAAAACCCTGTCTGGCAGCGCTTCAGGGCAAAAAGAAATTCACTGGGCGTTGCTTGGTTTTGACTACAAGCGTCCAATTCGCGGCGGTGAAAATCGCGGTCGTGAGCTGGTACACGACTTTGTGGTGGTAGATCAGGGGCGTCTTAACGGCGTTGCCAGTGGCAATAAGTGGACGGGTGATTTTGCCTATCAAACAGCGGCAGTGCCTGCAGCTAAACAATACGGCATTGCTATTTGGATCAGTGAGCCCGGGCGGGTGAAGCCTATTCAAGCGGTGGGTGATTGGCTTTAGTACTACCTTATTGAATTGCTCTTCCTGATGTTTTTAATGACGCCTTGCCGCGCCTAGTTGCGTTGCCGAGGGTGCGCGCACCCTCGGCATTTTTGTCCTCTTAACGTCTAATATTCCAGCCAGCTAAATCTCTCCAGTCTACTCATTACACTCTCGTTTTGGCGCCATAAATGGTACATTTCTGCGGCTAAATTTGGCGTTGCGTTGAGAGGATTTGCCTCAACGTGATGCCGGGTGTGAACGTAAAAGAGGACAGGACATGCAAGAGTTTGACGTGGTTATTGTAGGTGCGGGTATTTCAGGTGTGAGCGCCGCCTACCATTTACAAAAGAGTTGCCCGAATAAGACTTTTACCATTTTAGAGTCGCGCAAAAGCATAGGGGGTACTTGGGATCTGTTTAAGTATCCGGGTATTCGCTCTGACAGCGACATGCACACCCTCGGATTTAACTTTAAGCCTTGGATTGATGAAAAGTCCATTGCTGATGGCCCTTCAATTAAGCGCTACCTAAGCGAGACCATCGCCGAAAATAAAATGCATGATCATATTCAGCACGAGACTAAGCTGGTTGCAGCCAATTGGTCGAGTGAGTCTAGTCGCTGGATTATGAGCGTTGAGCAAAAGGGACATGTGGTGGAAATGAGCTGCAACTTTTTGATGATGTGCAGTGGCTACTATAACTATGACACGCCGTACACACCTGAGTTTGCCGGCCAGCAGGATTTTCAAGGGCAGGTTGTGCACCCTCAACATTGGCCTGAAGAATTAGATTATCAAGACAAGCAAGTTGTGGTGATTGGCAGTGGCGCTACTGCAATGACATTGGTGCCCTCGATGGCTGAGAAGGCCGGTCATGTAACCATGTTGCAGCGCTCACCTACATACGTTGCCTCGCGCCCAGATCAAGACGCCGTTGCTAATACGCTGCGTAAGTTTCTACCGGGCAGCGTCGCGTATGCGATTACACGTTTTAAAAACACTCAGATGCAAAAGTTCTTGTACGGCAAAATGCGCGCCGAACCTGAGAAAATGAAAAAAGTGCTGGTGGGCATGGTGCGTAAGGCACTGGGACCAAAATACGATGTTGAAAAGCACTTCACCCCAAAATATAACCCCTGGGATCAGCGCATGTGCTTAATTCCGAACGGTGACTTGTTTAATTCTATTAAGGCGGGTGATACCACCGTAGTGACTGATCAGATTGATCATTTCACAACGGACGGTATCGCGCTTAAGTCAGGTGAAACCCTGAAGGCAGATATTATTGTCACTGCTACTGGTTTGAATATGCAGGTGATGGGTGGTGCGGCGTTTAGCGTAGATGACAAGGCTGTGGATTTTCCCGGCACGTTTTCCTACAAGGGTATGATGTACAGTGATGTGCCAAACTTGATTCAGACATTTGGTTATATCAATGCGTCTTGGACTCTGCGCGCAGACCTAACCTCCGAATACGCTTGCCGCTTGCTTAATCACATGGACGCTAAAGGTGTAAGCCAATGCACGGCGCGCCTGCGTGAAGAAGATATGGATATGCCAGCGCGACCTTGGATTGAGGATTTTTCCGCGGGTTATATGCAGCGTTCTATGCACACCATGCCAAAGCAGGGCGATAAAGACCCATGGCGTAATACGCAAAACTACGCGCTGGATAAGAAGATTATCCGCAAGGCGTCGCTAGAAGATGGAGCGTTAGTATTTGGGGCTACAGACTTGGCCCAAGGGCATGCTAATGCCTCTATTGAGAAAGCTAAGGCGGCTGCATAGTTTTATTAGATAGCTGTTGCAGGCTGGCTTAACAATATCTCTCATTGATAGGTCGTTGTTACGCGAAATCTGATTCGTTTGGATCAGATTTTGCTCGCTCCTTTTCGTTTTCTTCCCACCGTTATTTTCTAGACAGAGGTTTTAGTCACTTATTTTGTAGCTCACCGGCATGGTTTTTATGCCTGAAATAAAGTTCGACGCCAGCCACTGGGGTTCTTCAATTATTTCAATGTCATGAAGCTGGCTGAGAATGGTTTCAAACATGCAGTCTATTTCTACTCTCGCGATATGTTGCCCTAGGCAGACATGAGTGCCGGTACCAAACGCGATATGCGAGTTAGCCTCTCTGCCTATGTCGAAGTTCTTCGGGCGATCAAACTGGCGTTCATCATGGTTAGCCGCTGCAAAGTAGCGCACCACTTTATCGCCTTTGGCGATTTGTTTATCTCCCAGTTGGGTGTCTTGCGTTGCCGTGCGGCGCATATAAATCACAGGGCACACGGTACGTAGCATTTCGTCCCGTGCGTTGGGTATGAGACTAAAGTCGCCGCGCAACTGCTCTAACGTTTTCGGTTGCTGGATGAGCTTTTGCAGACCGCCGCTGACCAAGTTGCGGGTGGTGTCGCCGCCTGCGTCTATCAGCAGCATGAAGAACAGCTGAAAATCTACGACATCTAATTTGTAGCCGTCTACTTCTGCTTTAACAATTTGCGTTGCGAGATCGTTGCCTGGATTTTTATTCTTTTCTGCAAAAACTTGGGCTGCGTAGGTGAACATATCTACCCCGGCTTGGGCCATTGCGCCCTTGGGCAGCGCCTCCGGGGAGGTATGCAGAATTTCTGTGAGTTCGTAGAGCTTGCGGCCATCTTCTAGCGGAATTCCCATGAGGTCGGCGATGACTGCTGAGGGTAATTCGCCAGCCACGGTTGAAACAAAGTCTACTTCGCCACGTCCTTTGGGCAGGGCATTGATAATGTCCATTGTCAGTTCTTGAATGCGCGGACGCAGGTCTGCTGCTGGACCCCGCGTAAATTCTCGGCTGATCAACCTGCGAAATTGGGTGTGTTGAGGTGGGTCCATCATCAACATCATTTTATGCTCGCCGTCGAAAGCCAGCGCAGTGCCGGTTTCTGGGTCGGTGATCATAATGGTGGGCTCAGAAGAGAAAGTTTTTGGGTCGCGACCACTGTTGGCCACATCGTCAAACCGCGTCAGCGCCCAAAAGCCTGCGCCGCCTGGTTCTTCGTGCCAGTGTACTGGGTCATTTTCCCGCAGCCAGTCGTACTGATCGTGGGGGTGGCCGTTGGCAAAACTTTGGGGGTTGAGTAGGTCGATGTGCATTTAGCTATGCTCCAACTGGGTAGATTCAGTGTCTATTTATTTTTTCTATTTCTTTGCATTTATGCAGCGCGCTGCCGTCTCAGCAGATGACATGTAACGCGCAATGTGACGTCTTTGCAGGCGAGAGTATGCGTTTTGCAAGTGCGACTAAGCCCCTTCAAACAGCCTTTTAGGGTTGTCGATAAACAGCATGTCTATGTCGGCTTGCGTTGCGCCCATTTGCAGCAGTTCAGGTATGACATGCCTGTGCATGTACAAATACTGGTCTGGGTTGCTCGCGGTGAAAGCGTGCTCGGCAGGTATGCTGCCATCGGCTTGCTCGTTATGAATATGCAGGCAAATACAGTCGTGGGAAGGGCAGAGGCGCTCTGCATAGCCCATGTCCATCAATCGCTTTAGCGTCACGGTGCGCATGTGTGGACTAACCAGTCGGCCGGGGTATCTGTCCAAGCCGAGGAAACAGCCTTGATCCAAAATCCATTTGAGATAGTCGGTATCGGTAGTGTCGTTGCTGTGGTCAATTTTAACTCGAGTCAGGTCTACGCCTTCTTCGCGAAAAATTTCAATCTGCCGCTTAGCCACATGTCCGGTTGGATACGAGTGCACCATGATGGGCACGCCGGTTTGTAGGTGGGCTCTAGCCACCGCCCTGGCCATGGTTTCCAGTGGTGGGGTGACCCCTTCAAAATCTGCCGCGCATTTAAGCATGCCCGCCTTAATGTCGGTGCCACGAAAGCCTTCATTAATGTCGCGGATAAATTCATCCGCCATTTGGTTGGCACCAACCCCCAGCATAAATCTGGGTACATCTAACCACCAGCCGGTGACATTGATGAGGTTTACACCAGACTCAAAAGCCACATGACGCAGTAGCTCTGGGTCGCGGCCAAGGTCAAAGGTGGTGGCATCCAATAAAGTGTTGATGCCCTTAGCTTTGGCTTTTTTGAGGCAAGCAATAGCACGTTCCTCGCGGTTTGGCCCGAGTAAATCAGGATAGCTTTTAGACAATCCGCTGGCCGCTACCATGACGTGCTCGTGCATTAAAGTGAAGCCAAGATCACTGCTGTCTATGGGTCCTAAGACGCTATTGATTTGAGTCATTTTGGTTCTCCCTTATGCACGTTGGGAATAGCCCCAGCCGATAGAGCTATTGGATAGCTCTATTTGATAGCCCTACTTAATAGGCGTCATTTTAATGGTGACGTTTTGATCGTCAGCAGTAATGACGGCGACTTCAAATTCATTGTCCGCTGGGCGGCTGTAGGTCAGCTGCTTAAGGCCACCGGGGCTGGCTGCTTTAAAGGTCACCGTATGTTCTCCGCTTCGGTCTAACAGCATTTTTTGTGCCGGTGCCAAAGCTGTAAAGCCTGGGCCCCACTGTTGGAGGTGCAGTACCAGTGTGCCGTCCATTTCCTGAATGTTCACGATCTCAACCATGCCGGTGCCTTCTGGGGTGGTCAGTCGGACCAGCGACGCAATAGTACCTGACTTAGCTTGAGTCCAGTTTTCTTCTAAGGTTGCTGGTCCCATTGCGCCACTCCAGCTGCCGGTCATCCAAGATAAGTTGGCAATGCTAGTTTTTTCACTTTGCAGGTGACCGTCGGCCAGCGAAATTTGCGACATAGCTGACGCCATAAGCGTAATTAGGCCAAGAGTTAGAGTGCGCATAGAAGTTTCCTAGTAGTTATTTTTATGAGGGTTTTGCGGTAAAGCCGAAGTCATGTTTGCAATAGGTTTCCCCAAACCCGTTAGGAAAGCTAAACGACGCAGGGTGATTTAGCAACAAGCTTCGGTGCTCCGTCTTCGTTAGCCGTTTGCCGTTTGAAGCTAGTAAGTGGCGATGAATGGCAGTGAGTGGGTGTCAGTGGAAGCAGAAATAAGGCTACAATCTTTGCCTACCAAATTTATCAGGAGAGGGTGACCATGTTATCTAAAGCAGACGATTACCCAATACACCAAAATCCAGAACCCATTGCCTATGCTGGGCAAAGCCGTAATTTCTATGACCGCTATTTCTTCAATGGCTATCACAAAGAAGAGGATCTGTTTTTTGCGCTGGGTATGGGCATTTATCCCCAACTAGATGTTATAGACGCAGGTTTTTCCCTGATTCGTAATGGTGTACAGCACAACTTGCTGTCCTCACGCGCACTGGGTATGGAGCGCATGGATACTCAAGTTAAGGGCATTTCTGTTGAGGTGGTGGAGCCACTGAACCAGTTACGTATTTTGATTGATGCGCCGGATGAAGGTATTCAAGCAGATCTGCTTTTTGTGGGTCGTGCACCTGCCCAAGAAGAGCCACGTTTTACCCGGCGCAACGGCGCGCAGATCTTTATGGACTACACACGGCTCACGCAAAATGGCACATGGGTGGGGTGGATTAAGCATCAAAGTACATTGATTCACGTTACGCCGGAAAACTGGTTGGGTACGCGTGACCGCTCTTGGGGTATTCGCCCGGTGGGTATGGCAGATGCTCAGGCTAATCCACAGGGTGTGGCAATGAGCCAGTTTTATTGGCTTTGGGCGCCTATTAATTGGCCGGATGCCGTCAGCCTTTACCACCTTAACGATGATGTGGATGGGTTTCCGTGGAATACCGATGGCGTGTTTATACCGCTTGGGGCCGATGCGAATGCAGAAGAGCATGCAGAAACCATGCGCAAGGTGTCTTCAAATCTGACTTTTATCCCAGGCACCCGTCATGCGGCTAAAGCTGAAATTCAGTTTCAGCGCAGAGGCGGCGGCCTTGTTGATATAACCATGACCCCACGGTTTCATTGGTATATGAAAGGCGTTGGTTACGGCCACCCAGAATTCCCTCATGGGCTTTACCACGGTGGTCCTGCTTCTATGTATGAGGAGTATGTGCTCAGTGAAGTTGATGACGCTATGACCCTGCATATACAGGCTATTTCAACTGTGACCATGACTGGGGATTTGGGCGAGCGTGAAGGGCATGGCGTGTTAGAGCAGTTGATCGTTGGGCCGCATAAGCCATCTGGGTTTAAAGAATTGTTGGATATGGCGCCCTAATTGAACACAGCCTGCGGTGCCTCTTTTCTTAACGGGGCAGAGTTTGGGTGCCTTAGCTAGGTAGTCAAATTAGGCAATTTGGGCTTGTCGCCAATCACGCCTTCCTGTGCTAACTTTTTAAGCTCTGCGTCGCTCAACCCCAATATGTCACCTAGTACGTCCTTGTTATGTTGGCCCAAGGTCGGTGCAGAATTTTGCAATGGCGATGGGTCAGGGCCGTTGCGGAAAGGTAATGAGGGGTGCGGTTGGCTGCCCACAAATGCGCGGTCTAACCACTGCATATAGCCTCGCGCTTTATGTTGCTCATCTTCTAACAGGTCTATGCCATTGCTTAACGTAGCAGCGGTAATGCCTAAGCCTTGCAGTTGCTTCATGAGCGCTGAGCTTTTTTGCTTTGCAGTCCATTGGGCCAGCGTGTTGTTCAGGGCATGTCGTCGCTCTAAGCGATCTGTTAGGGCACCAAACCCACTCAATTCAGTGCACAGGCCTTGTAAAGTGTGCCACTGAGCCTCGCTCATCACTTGAATCAATATCCATTGGTCATCCCCCTGGCAGGGATAAACGTCATGTGGCGCAAAGTCTGGGTGGTCGTTGCCTGTTCGTGGCGGCGGCGAGTTGTGCACTGACTGATGCAAAACACCCTCAGCGCCCAGGGGTATAAGACATTCCACCTGACTCAAGTCCACAAATTGACCCTGTCCAGTTTTCTGTTTGTGCCACAGAGCGCTGAGTAATGCCGCCGTACCATTTAGGCCGCCGATGGCATCGCCCAAAGCTACATGCTGCATGGCAGGCGGTTGGTGAGCACTGCCGGTGAGGTGCGGTAGTCCGGATGAATGTTCTACAGTGGAGCCGTAGGCGCGGTAATTCGCCCAGGGGCCTGTGCTACCGAAGGCGGGCATGGAGACCATGACTAACTCGTTGTTCACCGCTTTGAGGTGGGGGTAGTCGAGTTTTAACTTTGGCAGAACTGAGCCAGAGTAGTTTTCTATTACTGCGTCGGCTTTGGCAACCAAATCTAATAACAGTTGACGGCCTACCGGGATTTCCAAATCTAACGTAATGTCTAACTTGTTTCGATTCACCGAAAGATAGGGCAGGGCTTTTTCCGCGCCGTTGTCTGCGATCCACTCTGGGGTAGCCTCCCAACTTCGCCACCAATCAAAGTGTGTGCAACTTTCTACTTTGATGACCTGAGCACCCATGTCTGCCAAATTTCGTGCCGCCAATGGACCAGCCCAGCCCATAGATAAATCGATAATGCGTAGGCCGTTGAGCAGTTTTTCTGTACTCATACTTTGGCCTCTGTCATGGCTGGGTTGTCTTCGCCGAGGGCTGCCACTCTGCCGCCAAAGTGTGGCGGGGTAGCAAATAGGCGAAAAGGTATTGAGGGGGCAAGGAACGTTGTGTCATCCATAGAAATCGAACTGAATGCCTGCCTGCTGACATATTGGTCCACGGAAAACAGTTCTTCCATGGTTGGCACCCGGGCCAGCGGAATGCGCATTGCTTGGCCTTTGTGGAAAAGTGCCTCCGCGCTATAAGAAGCCAGGGCTTCAATGATGGCGGGTTCCAACAGGTCAGCGGACGCGAGGCGATTAACGCTTGCGTTGAAAAAATCCACATCAATAAATTCGTCTAAAGATAAAAGTTCGCAAAACGAGCGCCACTGCCCCGGCGTTAGCGTGGTGACACCGAGCCAGCCATCTTTGCATGGCCATATTCCCAGCGGGTAAGTGGGCGGAAACTTATTAATGCCCATGCGCGGTGGCAGCGGATTTTCGTTAAACGCATTGATCGCCATTAAATCCGTAAGACACATATTGGCCTCAAAAATACTGTTGTCTAAAGCGAAGGGCTGCGTGAGGTTGCCCATCAGCTGCCCTAACAAATGACCTAGCGCGCCATTGAAGGCGCTGAGGCCGCCGACTATTTGCGCTTGTACGCCATTTGGAATGATCGGCGGGCCATCTTCCTCGCCAATGCCTTTCATGAGTCCTGTAAGTGCCTGAATTACACCGTCAGAGCCTTGGTATTTTGTGTATGGGCCGCTTAGCCCAAACCAGCTAATTGCACAGGTGTTTGCGTGGATGCCGGACAGACTGGTGGTGCTCGGTAAGGTTGCTGGGTCATAGACAATAAGGTCGGCTTGGATGACCGCTGGCTCTGCTGTTAGGTCATAATGATTGCCCACAACACTTGCCTTGTTGCAGTGCAAGTAGCCGTGCATCGCACTGAGGGTTTCGCCACCCTGGGCTTTGGGCAGAAGGGGCTTGAGTTGGCGCGTAGGGAAGCCTTGAGCAGGCTCCACATTAGTCACGCTAGCGCCGTAATCTGCGAACAGCTTGCAGGCATAACTTGTGGCCACAGTGCCGGATATGTCGGCAACGTTCAGTCCATCAAAGGGCTTTGTCTGCGCAGTATCTGTTTGCTGCATGGCTAAATCTCGCTAAAGGGTCTTGAGCCAGTCCAATATATAGTCATTAGTCGCCTCTGGTGCCTCTTGTTGGGTCCAGTGGCCTGCACCGGGAATCAGCGCGTTGGTGCGAAGGTCTTTTACATGCGTAGGCATATTTTCTAGGGCCACGGCGGCCATCATAATTACGCCGTCTCTATCTCCTGCAACAAAAAGTGCAGGCTGGTGAATTTCAGTAGGCGCACCCTCGGTCAGCGACCAGGTCAAATTATGGTTGCGGTAGTAGTTGAGCGGACCACGAAAGCCACTGTTGGTAAATTCATTTACGTAAAAGTCTAGGTCTGCGTCACTCAGCCATGGACCCATCTTGTCAGGATCGGGTAAATCCGAGAGCAAATCTGCGTCAGCAGGCTTTTCGGTGATTAAACCGATGTCCATTTGGCCGCTGGCCATATGATAAAACTTGCGCAGGCTGACGCGCACGTTGGCCTCTAGCTCTGCCTCGCCTACACCGGGTTCTTGGAAGTAGAGCTGGTAAAAGAATTTGTCTTTGAATATCGCTTTCAGCATATCCAATGGTGGTACTTCAGCCCGAGGACTAAACGGTACGGAAAGCGCGCCAACAGCAGTGACTTTATCCGGGTGGTTGAGCGCGCAACTCCATGCGGTAGGCGCCCCCCAGTCGTGGCCAATAACAATGGCGGTCTCATAACCCAGGGCTGGGATTAAGCCAATAATGTCGTTAACCACTTCCACTTGGTTGTAGCCGTCAATAGCTTGGGGTTTGTCGCTGTCACCATAGCCGCGCATGTCGGGTGCAACCACGTGGTAACCCGCCTCAGCCAAAGGCGCAAACTGATGTCGCCATGAATACCAAGATTCTGGAAAGCCGTGCAGTAGCAAAATCAATGGGGCGGTGGCGTTACCTTGCTCTGCGATATTCAGTTCAATACTGTTTGTAGCAATGCGGCGCTGGCTTATGGCCGGAAATAAATTAGATGCGGTCACGACATATTCTCTTGTTATTCAATGACCAAATATAACCACGGGTCTTATTGCGCCGCAACCTTGCAAAAGCCCAGCAAGTGATGAAGGGGATTGAAGGTGCTTAGGGGGAAACGCCGGAATGAGGTATGGGCTTAGGAGGTGGAGCAGAAAGGGTTGTAAAAACCGCCAAAGGAAATGCCAAAGATGAAGGGTTAACTCTATGGCCAGTCTGGTTGTCGGCGCCAAAAAATTTGGGGTAACGTTTGTTGCGTGCTGGGCTAAGTACTTTACCTAGCCCAGAAGCAAGAAGACCTAGTTTTTAATCTACGTTAGTCGCTGCACTGTTTTAGTCTTTCCCATACAACGTCACAACACACGCGCCACCAAGGCCTAGGTTGTGTTGTAGGCCGTGTTTAGCACCTTCTACTTGGCGAGCACCAGCGTCGCCGCGAAGTTGCCAAACAAGCTCCGTACATTGCGCCAGACCAGTGGCACCCAATGGGTGTCCTTTTGACAATAAGCCGCCTGACGGGTTGGTTACAACTCGGCCGCCGTAGGTGTTTTGGTCGTCGCAAATAAATTGCTCTGCGGTACCTTCGCCAGTTAAGCCCAGGGCCTCATAAGTGAGCAGCTCGTTTGCGGTGAAGCAGTCGTGCAGCTCACAAACCTGAACATCCTCTGGGCCAACGCCTGCCTCTGCGTAGACTTTTTCCGCCGCTGATTTAGCCATGTCGTAACCTACTAGCTTGCGCATGGAGTGATCTTCCAATGTGCTCGGGAAATCAGTGGTCATTGCTTGAGCTTTAATACGGATGACGTTATTTAACCCATGCTTTGCAGCAAACTCGTCGCTGCAAATCACCGCAGCGGCAGCGCCACAGGTAGGTGGGCAGCACTGGTAACGGGTTAACGGGCCATAGATGTGTGGGGACTCCATCACTTCTTCTAGGGTCAATTGGTTGCGGAATACCGCGTATGGGTTATTTGCCGCATGGCGTCGTGCTTTCACTGAAATCTTCGCAAAAGTAGACATCTCGGTGCCGTATTGGTCCGCATACTCGCGTCCTGCGCCTCCAAAATACTGGGCTGCATCAGGTGCGCCGCGATCGGTGTCTTGCATAGACTTACGTTCTTTGAAAAAGCGCTTCATTGGGCTTGGCCGATCGCTGAATACTGCGCCTAGTGCGCCAGGGACCATTTGTTCAAAACCCAGTGCTAAGGCACAGTCTACAACCCCTGATTGCACGGCTTGGCGCGCCAAGAACAGTGCAGAGGAGCCCGTGGCACAGTTGTTGTTGACGTTGATGATCGGCACGCCAGAAAGACCTAAGCCATAAACTGCGGCTTGTCCTGCGGTGGAATCACCGTACACGTAGCCCACATAAACTTGACCTACTTTAGAATAGTCGATGCCTGCATCTTCTATCGCTAACCGTGCGGCAGCTTCGCCCATAACTGGATAATCGTCACTTGCACCTGGCTTGGTGAAAGGAATCATTCCTACGCCTGCAACATTAACGCCCATAACCCTTCTCTCTTATATGTGGATAATTGAAGCCAGATATTAAGCCACAGCGCAGCCTATCGCCAAGCCCCATTGGGCGTGAATTGCTTTGGATGAGTTGAGGCTAGTCGGTGCCAGTGGTAATTGGTTATCTTTTGGGTGGGTTAGCGATACCCTCTCCACCGTGGAGCGGTGCTTTAGCGCGCTTTATCTGTGAGTTGGTGGCCATCAAATGGCAATATGAAACGCTATCAGCAGCCTCAAACTGGCCCTATCTTTTAGATTCACGGGTCGTTTGCTAACGAATTGGATTTAAAAATATGCAGCCGATTTTTTTTGATTTAGATGGCACTTTGACCGACCCCAAAGAGGGCATTACTGGGTGTATTCAATATGCCATGGAGAAGCTCGGCGAAACGGCTCCCTGCAAAGACGAGTTAACGTGGTGTATTGGCCCATCGCTCATCCATAGTTTTGATATTTTGGTTGGTGCTGAGCGCTCAATACAGGCCGTAGAGTTTTATCGTGAACGCTTCAGCACGGTGGGTCTTTTTGAAAACATCCCGTATGCGGATATTGGGCATGTGCTTGGCACGTTGAAGCGCGCTGGGCACCCACTGTTTGTGGCCTCCAGTAAACCTTTAGTCTTCGTTGATCGAATCCTTAAACATTTCGATTTATTCGACTATTTCCAAGCCACCTTTGGTTCCAATTTAGACGGTACTTTGGCTGACAAGTCTGAGCTGTTGGCCCATGCGTTGAACACCACAGGGTTTGTAGGCTCGGATTGCTTAATGATTGGCGACCGCATGCACGATGCCCTGGGTGCCGCCAGTAATGGCATGGATTTCATTGGTGCACTTTATGGGTATGGCAATGCGGAAGAGTACCAGCAGCATGGTTTCAGCCGCTGGGTTGAAAACCCAAGAGATTTGTTGGGCTTGATGGGGCCTGAGTGAAAAGCGCTGAGTGACAGGCTATGAGTTTTGGGCGATCTCTTCATGATTTTGAATGACCCGTTCTATCACAACCGCTAAAAAGGCTTCAGCAAATGCTGGGTCTAGATCATGCTGTAACGCCAGTTCGGTTATGCGCTGATATTGCTTTGCTTCGCGATCAGTGTCTTTAGCCGGTAAATTGTTTGCAGCTTTGTATTCGCCAACTTGGTTGGTGATTTTAAATCGCTCTGCGAGTTTGGCGATAATCGCGTTATCTATGTCGTCGATTTTTGTTCTTAGTTCGTCTAACGGTTCCACGCTTCTTCCTTGCTAAATTGCTAACCGCTAGATCTTCGAGAGTGATTTGATCTAGCGTATTTTGAGGCTTTTTATAGCGCTTGGTTGTAGATATACACCGCGCTTACAATTGCTATCCGGGCCGGTTAGTTCGGCCCTGGAATAAGTGGCTTGGCCGAATGGCCTCGTACTCTGCCAACACTGGGGCGAACTCTTCTGGGGTGCTTGCATGAATGATAATGCCGTCTGCACCGGCGGTGAATTGATCTACCCATCTTTGGGCGCAGGTTTTTGCATTGCCTACGGCGGCAGGACGCCAACTTTCTGGTATGAGTTTTTCTATGCTTTCTAGTTCGTTAAGCGTGGCGACGCTGTCTATGGCACCTTTCATGTCAGCAACTACCGGCGCCTCTCTAAACTTGCGTAGGATCTCTTTGTCCCAGCCATTTACGCCCACTAACAGCTCGCCATAGCCTTTGATTTGTAGGTAGGTTGCTAGGCGAGCCACAATGAGCTTGAGGTAATGAGCGTCACTGACATCACAGGCGGTTGCAAACACCGACCATAGTTTGCCTCCGCTTTTATGCGCCTGGGCTTCGCCTGCGCGAAAACTAGCAACGGCATTGCTGAGTGCTTGATCGCTCATGAACGTGTGCAGGTGCGCGCCATCATAAATGCGTCCTGCATTTTCTAAACTCTTCGGGCCAAAGCCTACGTATAAAACCGGAATGTCTTCATCTACATAGTGCGCCAGTTGCAGTGCGTGGTATTGGCCCAGTTCACTGTCGTGATTCATTACGGTTTCACCGCGCCAAAGCTGTCGCAGTAATTTGATAAAGGCCTCTTCACGGGCGTAAGTTGGAAAATCCACATTCATCGCCTGCCAACGCAATTTCACGCCTTTGGCCAAGCCTAAACTGAACCGGCCTTGAGATAGGCTGCTTAAGGTTGAACCCATAGAGGCGGTGATGACCGGATGGCGTGTGTTGAGGTTGGTACCCGATGTACTGATGAAAATTGAATCTGTCACGGCAGCCACGGCACCGCAGACTGCGGCGATTTCTTTATAGTCCGCGCGCTCAGAAATCATTATTCCGCCAATGCCTAACGCTTCTGCATCTTGGGCCTGATTCAATATGTCTCTCGGCGTGCGGGTGTGTCCTGGTAAGCCGTAAAAGGCCAGTTCAGGAAATTTTGATGTGTGGTTTGGGTGCATGAATTTGCCAAATAAGTTTAGGGTCGAATGCTGTGCATGTACGGATTAAGGAACGTGCTGGTTGGATCTACGCTGTCGCGTACGCGCCACCAATCGCTCCAGCGCGGGTGTAGGTCCGCCATCTGCTGTCCGTCTAAATAGTTCACTTTGCCCCAGTGTGGCTTGCCGCCATGGGCTAAGAAAATTTCTTCGCAGGCGCGGTAGTAGGCCTCGTCTGGTTCATCAATACCTTGGTGTACGGATATGGTCACGGTAGGGCGCTGGTAGGCGGTAGATAGCCATACGTCGTCTTCGGCTAGCGTGCGGTACTCAACCGGCCAAGTAACGTCAGTGAAAGTGTCCGCTAGCAGTTTTTGAATATCGTTCATGCAGGCGGTGCCAGATTCCGCTGGCACGCTGTATTCCATCTCAGTATGTTTATGTGGCCGATGGTTGGGCAACACCTCATAACTCCAGCCGCGGCGTTGACCCTCGCCACCCAGCGGGTACTGGCCGGGTTCCGTAGTTTCGTTAATCACCTTAACTTGGGCAGTATCCGTGCGCGGGTACCAAAAGAATTCGCAATGTCGGTTGTCGGCAATATAACCCTCTAACTCTTGGAGTAGGGTGCTTAAGGGTGTTTGCCAAGTCTTCTCAACCAAGCGAAAAGAGGGGTTAAGCGCAAGCTGTAGCCGCGTGATAATGCCAAAGGCACCTAGGTGCAGGCGGCTTGCTTGCCACAGTTCCGAGTTTTCGGTAGCAGAGCAATCTACCAAGCTGCCGTCTGCTAACGCCAACCTTGCGCCAACGACGCGGCTGCTGAGGTTTTGCAGTGTGGCACCTGTGCCATGTGTGCCTGTGGCAGTTGCACCAGATATGCTTTGTTGGTCTATATCGCCTTGGTTGGGTAGGGCTAGGCCCACTTGATGCAAAGCATTGCCCAAACTAAAGATGCGACTGCCGCCCCAGACCCAGGCTGTATTAGAGGCCGAGTCACTGGAGATGACGCCAGACAAACCAAGGGTGTCAACAATAACGTCATTATTGCCAACCAAGTCTTGGTGACTGTGACCGCCACCTACAGCGCGCAGGCTTTGGTCTGCTTGGCTGCATGCTAGTGCCAAAGATGCTGCTTGATCTTCTGAGTACACATGGGTCAGTTGTTGGGGCTTATGTTTAAGTCTGCCTGACCAGTTATGCCATTGAGCCATATCGGTTTCCGTTTTGAACTGTTATTTTTTTGCTGTTACTTTTTTGTGACTACTTTTTTGCGACTACTTTCGTGTTGGCGGCGGCTTGCTATTACTTGCCCGTGAACACTGGTGTGCGTTTGGCCATAAATGCAGCCACTGCTTCTTTGTGGTCTTTAGTTGACGCACAGCGCATTAGGCGGTCTGCTTCCATGTTGAGCGAGGCGCGCAGGTCGCAACCGGTCGCGGCGTTAATATTCTCTTTCATGTAGCCCAGCGCTATTGGCGGGCCAGATGCGATGTGTTTGGCTAGGTTCATGGTTTGCGTTAAAAAATCTTCGTCCGGCACTACTTGATTGAAAATGCCTAGGGCCAGGGCTTCGTCTGACTGCACGCGTCGAGCGGTGTAAAAGAGCTCTTTGGTTTTAGCAGGCCCCACCAATTGGTTGAGTAACCAGCTACCGCCGTAATCACCAGAAAAGCCGATGTTTCTATAAGCCGTGGTGACAAATGCTGAGGCTGCGGCAATGCGAATGTCGCAGGCCAGCGCAATGCAAAAACCTGCGCCTGCTGCTACGCCCGGTAGTGCGGCGATAGTGGGTTTGGAGTGTTCAAACAGCCTAGGGGTCAATGTGTCATGTTTATGTTGCAGTGCACGGGTGCGTTCTTGAATGGTGGGTTTGGGCGCATCAGGGTCGGCGTTGCCTGCGCCCATGCCGCCGATATCGCCGCCTGCACAAAATGCGGCGCCGGCACCGGTGATGACAAGACAGCCCACATCTTGGCGAGTATCCAGATCAAGCAATACCTGCCGTAGCGCAGGTGTTAGGTTGTCGGACAAAGCATTACGCTTTTCTGGGCGATTTAAGGTGATTGTGGCCACGCGATCTTCAATGTGGCAAAGCAGTTCGTCGGTACCTGTATCTACAGTTAAGCTCATATTTACTCCCCAGTTTTTCTCTTCGTCTTACTATTAGTTTTGCTATTAATTTTGTTATTCGTTTTAGCCGCAATGCTGACAGCGATGCTAGTGCGCTTAGATATGCCCTTGGTCTTTTAGGGCCGCTTGCGCCTCAGCGCTGTAGCCGATTTCCAGCAATATATCTTGAGTGTGGCTGCCTACCTCACCGCCGGGCCAAGTTGTAGCACCGGGCGTGATCGAAAGCTTTGGCAGTATTGCGGGTATTTTCAGCGTGCTGTCTGCCATGCCATCTTGACCCTTGATCTGCACCTCTTCAAACATTTCTCGAGCCTGGTAGTGCGGGTCGTCAAAGGCGTCCTCGATACTAAAGATCGGCCCTACTGGCACATCTACCTGTTCAAGGCAGGTAATGACCGTGCTTGAGGTGTTTACGGATGTCCATGCCGCAATGGCATCGTCTATGGTTTGTTGTTGAATCACGCGGCCAGGATTTTTTTCTAGCGCTGGGTCTTCTGCTAGGTCGCCACGGCCAATGGCCTTCATTAACCGCACATAAATGGAATCGCCGTTGCCGCCAATGACCACGTGTTTGCCGTCTGCGCAGAGGTAGGTATTGGTGGGCACGATGCCGGTTAGGGTAGATCCTGCGGGCTCTCGAACTGCGCCGCCGCCGTCATACTCAGGCACAATGCCTTCCATTAAATTGAACATAGACTCGTACAGGGCAACGTCTACTACTTGACCTGCGCCTTGTTCTTCGCCGAGATTGGCCTTGGTATTTTTTTTCGCCATCAGTGCCAGCAATATACCGATGACCGCGTGTATGCCCGCCACGCTGTCACCTAAACTCAGGTTGGGGCGTACGGGTACTTCGCCGGGAAAGCCGTTGATGTAGCGAAAGCCGCTGAAGGCTTCGGTGACCGAAGCATAGCCGGGCTTCTTGCTATAAGGTCCAGTCTGGCCATAGCCAGATATACGCGTATAGATAAGATCTGGATTGGCGGTTTTTACGTCTTCCGGGCCAAGGCCCCACTTTTCCATAGTGCCGGGCTTAAAGTTTTCGATCAGCACATCTGCTGTGTCGATGAGTTGGCCGAGGATTTTGCGACCCTGAGCCTCACGCAGATTCACCGTTACCGACTTTTTGTTTCTGCCCAAGCTGCGCCACCAGTAGCCGGTGCCGCTCTTATCTAATAGGCGCCAGTTGCGTATCGGGTCGCCACTGCCTGGCGGCTCAACCTTAATTACTTCAGCGCCGAAGTAGGCGAGCATTGTGCCGGCAAAGGGGCCTGCTAAAAGCTGGCCCACCTCAATAACTCGAATGCCATCTAACGGACGCGGGTTGGTCATTTACTGGGGTCCTTAGCCGCGCTGTTACGCTGTACGTTACGGAACGGTCCTTCATCAAAGCGGGGTTCTTTGGGCAATCCTAAAACCCGCTCGGCGACAATATTGCGCTGTATTTCGTCAGTACCCCCAGCAATAGACACTGCTGGAACTGAAACCAATATTTCTGCAACAACACCATCGTGCACACTGTTTGGACCGGTGAGCAGAGCGTCGTTGGCGCTGATGTTGGTGTGCACTCGAGCGGCAAGGCGCGCTATTTCACTGGCCGCCAATTTGCCTAGTGATCCTTCTGGTCCCTGTGGCTTGCCAGCTTTTTGTGCGGCTTTTGCGCGTTGGGCCGTCCACTTGGCAGACTCGGACAAGATATGTAGCCGGGCAATTTCTTGGCGCTGCACAGGGTCATTGATCGCGCCGGTTTCCTCAGCCCGCTGCATAACCAAATCTACTCTGCCAGCGCGCTGGGGGTACCATGTATAAGGCTCGTTAGAAATATCCAATTCTTTTTTCAGTTCAACAAAGATCCGACCCTTTTGTTTAACTCTTTTATTTTCTCGGCTACGGTCAAATGAGCGGCGCTCGTGGGCAAGGGTCGTCATAGCCACCTGCCAGCCGTTGCCGGCTGTGCTGATGAGGTTCTCTCGAGGTATACGCGCGTCGGTAAAGAACACCTCGTTAAATGACGCATGGCCGTTCATTTGGCTGAGCTGGCGTACTTCTACGCCGGGTTGATGCATGTCGAGGATGAAGTAACTTAAGCCTTTGTGTTTGGCCTCGTCCCAATCCGTGCGAGCAATAAGTAAGCCATAGTGGGCGTGGTGTGCGCTGGTATTCCAGACCTTTTGGCCATTTATGATGTATTCGTCGCCGTCTAGGTCTGCGCGGGTTGTCGCGCCTGCTAAGTCTGAGCCACTACCAGGTTCGCTGAACAATTGGCACCAATGATCTTCGCCGGTCAGTATGCGGCGCAGGTATTGGCGTTTTTGTTGGTGATTGCCGTGTTCTAGTAGGGTTGCGGCGGCGAGCATTCTGACGCCAGTTTGTGCGGTGCCCACTGCGCCGAAGTCTGCGAACACATCTTCAATTGCTGCGCTGACTTCAGCGGACAGGCCTTTGCCAAAATAGTCTTTAGGCCAATGGGCTGCGCCCCAACCTGACTCAGCAAGCAAGGTACGCCATTGCACTAGGTCTGCTTCTGGATCCCAGTTTTCGTTCAGCCACTGATGCACTTGTTGGGTTATTTCTGGTGTAGATTGCATTAAGCAGAATTCCTTAGATCGGTGGATTGGGCGCATAGGGCGGTGAGCATGCGCTCTCTGTGCTCGGCGGGCGTGCCGAGAAATACTTCGGAACTTTTTGCTCGCTTAAACCACAGGTGAGTGTCGTTTTCCCAAGTGAAGCCAATACCCCCGTGCATTTGTATGCACTCAAGGGCGGTGTGCAGATACACCTCGCTGGCTGCGGCTTTGGCTAAGCTTGCGTGCTCAGTGACTTTGTCCATGTGAGCTATTTGCCCATTTGCGGCCCACAACGCGCTGCCAGCCAATGTTTGCGCGGCTTGATAGGCTGCGCTTTTAGCGAGTTCTAATTCCAGCAGCAGGTCTGCAAGGCGATGCTTAATGGCCTGAAAGGAGGCAATACTGCGACCAAACTGAAAGCGCAGCTGGGTATAGCTTAAGGCGCTGTCGAGGAGGGTTTGTGCGCCGCCGACCATCTCATTGGCCAACGCTGTGCTGGCGATATCTACCAATAGGCGCAGTTGCTCTGGCTTACTGTTATTCAATCTCTGGGCGGGGCTGTCGGTAAATTGCACATCAGCTAATTTACGCGTTGGGTCCATGCTGTCTAAGGCCGTGATGCTTACGCCCTGTGCGGTGGCATCGACGATGAAAAAGCCAATACCGTGGTCATCATTGGCCACCACAATAAGGGTGTCAGCATTGCAGGCATCCACTACAAAGCGTTTGCGGCCGTTTAAGAGGTGTCCGTTATCTGTCTTTTTTGCCGTGGTGGAAAAAACCTCGTCAGTCCATACGCCGCGGCCTTCAGACACAGCCAGACAAGCGAGTTTCTCGCCTGAAATGATCTCTGGCAGTAAGGTTTCTTGCTGCAATTCATCACCGGCTATGCGTAGGGCATTTGCCGCGCAAACTGCCGAGGCGAAGTAGGGGCCGCAGTAAAGGCTTTTGCCCATTTCTTCGCAGACAATGGCCATTTCAACTGGTCCAAAGCCCGCGCCACCCAGCTCTTCAGGCATGTGTACACCAGTCATACCTAGCTGTTGAGAGAGCTGCTGCCAGACCTTTGGGTCAAAGCCGCTGTCTGTTGCCATAAGGCTCCGAACTTCGCTGGTGCTTGATTTGTCCTTCAAGAAACGGCTGACGCTGTCGCGAAATTGCGCCTGATCCTCGGTAAAAATAAATGCCATGGTGCCTCTCTTCGGCAAAAAGTAATGGCTTTAATGTACCATGATCGAGATTTTGAACTATAGACCCCAGATAGAACTAAGCATGAAAGCAATTACTTGTATTGAAGATTTAAGAGTCCTCCATGAACGTCGGGTGCCGCGCATGTTCTACGACTATGCCGAGTCTGGCTCTTGGTCTGAGAGTACTTTTAGGCGCAACTCTGAGGCTTTTGCCGAAATTCAGTTGCGCCAGCGGGTGGCGATGGACATCAGCCAACGCAGTATTGCTGGGCAAATGCTGGGGCAGTCTTGGACCATGCCCGTTGCCCTAGCGCCAACGGGTTTGACCGGCATGCAGCATGCCAATGGTGAGATCCTCGCCGCCCAAGCCGCGGAAGACTTTGGCGTGCCTTTTACGCTTTCAACCATGAGCATTTGTTCGATAGAAGATGTGGCGGCGCAGACGCAAAAGCCGTTTTGGTTTCAGCTTTACGTAATGAAAGACAGAGAGTTCATCAGTGCATTGATTCAGCGTGCGAAAGCCGCAAATTGCAGCGCCTTGGTACTGACTTTAGATTTGCAAATTATTGGTCAGCGCCACAAAGACATTAAAAATCAAATGACAGCACCGCCGCGTTTGACGTTCGCCAACCTAATTAATATGGCGACTAAACCGCGCTGGTGCATGGGCATGCTGGCAACTCGGCGTCACAGTTTTGGCAATATTGTGGGCCATGCGAAAGGCGTTGAAAATTTGACCTCGCTGTCTGAATGGTCAGCGGAGCAATTAGATCCGGCGCTGAGTTGGGATGATGTGGCTTGGGTGAAAGAGCAGTGGGGTGGCAAGCTCATTTTAAAGGGCATTATGGACCGTGAAGACGCGGCCATTGCTGCTGGTCTAGGCGTGGATGCAATTATTGTTTCTAACCACGGCGGTCGCCAGTTAGATGGTGCGCCTGCATCAATGGACGTGCTCACCGGCGTTATTGAGGCGGTAGCCCAGCGCTGTGAAGTTTGGCTAGATGGCGGCATAAGATCTGGCCAAGACGTATTTAAGGCCAAGGCGCTGGGCGCAGAGGGTACGCTGATCGGCAAAGCATTTTTGAATGGCTTAGGCGCACGGGGCAAACCCGGTGTCACTCAATGCCTTGAGATCATTGCCAAGGAGTTAGATCTAACCATGGCCTTCTGCGGCAAAACAGAGCTGTCTAAAGTGGGCGGTGAGGTGATCTGGCAAGGCTGAGCATTTTTTAATTTGGGTTTTTAGTCTGAATTGGGACCAAGCGAAGGTTTAGCCTAGATGCAGGTGATGGACATCTAGACTATTGTTGAGTTCTCTTAAACGGTCAGTGTTGGACGCCGGTCTGAGCATTTGTTGTTAAAAGCTATAGCTGATATTGGCTGTGGTGACAGAATCTAAATCTTCAAATTCTCCGCCTCCGGCATTGAAGCCTGGATTATCAGTGAGCTTCCATTCGGTGGCTAATTTCAATGCCAGTGCACCGGTTAATTTTGCAGTGACTGATAGGCCTAATCTAGAAATGGTGTTGTCGTTACCTGCATCAATGACTAAAAACTGTTCAAGTTTTGCGGTTTCACTGAAATCCCAGAAGTAGTTTTCGCCAACGTGTAAGACCACCTCGCTTTCAGAGCTGCCTTGCACGGGGTTATTAACTCGATAGGCAGGACCAATGTCGATCTGCATTTGTTGGGTTAATTTATTCAGCACTTTATGGCCATAACCCACGCCGACGGCGGATTGTTCATCAAAGCCGCTGAAGCGGTCTTTTTCATAATTGGCGAATGCATATAACGATTTTGTTTCGTCTAGCTTTCGGTCGGCCTGATACTCAAAATTGTACTTTTCTGCGGACCTTTGACTGTTGCTTACACCGTTATTGGACACTTCTGAGGATGCGCCAATGCCAGCGAGCTTTAAGCTATGTAGCCAGCTTTTGGTTTCTCTCGCTAATGATAACTTGGCGTTGATGTTGTTCGACTCGGAGTTACCACTGGTGCTGACATAGCCTAACTCTGCGGTGCCGGTGAGCCATGGACTTGTAGCGGTTTGCGCGCTGACCGTCTGAATACCCAGCATGCCAGTGATTGCTAGAGCGCCGCTTAGGGCGATTTTTATTTTCATTGCTTGCATCAATTGTCCTTTATTAGTGCTTCAGCAGTACTTCATTAGTGCATCATTAGTACTTCATTAGTGCTTCGAAGTTTCTTAGGCGGTTCTCAGTTACGCGTTAGATGACCTTTTGATAGGGTTAAATTCTCTAACGATTTAGGTCGGTATAGTGTGGATATCCATTTGTGGGTAGGGGATTTCAATACCTAGCTCGTCGAAGCGCACTTTTACGCGCTCGTTTAGGTCGAAGTAAACGGCCCAGTAGTCGGCTGTTTTAACCCAGGGTCGAAACACGAAATTAACCGATGAGTCGGCCAGTTCCACTACGCCTACCGTGACCTCTTGGTCTTGGAGTATTCGCTCATCATTGGCAGCGATAGCCAGTAATTCGTTTTTTACTTGCTGGATGTCGGCGTTGTAGCTGACCCCTACAATCAGATCTACCCGCCTAGTCGCTTGAGTGGAATAGTTGGTGATGTTGCTTGAGAAAATGGCGCTGTTGGAAATGATGATGGTTTTGTTGTCTGGCGTGGTCAGCGTGGTAGCAAAGATGGCAACGTCTTTGACTACACCGGCTTCGCCTGCGACCTCAACGAAATCACCAATTTTTAAAGGCCGCAAAAGAATGAGCATCACGCCAGAGGCGAAGTTTGAGAGTGTGCCTTGAAGCGCGAAACCCACAGCAAGTCCTGCGGCGCCTAAAATCGCAATGGCTGAGGCGGTTTCTACCCCCAACTGGCCGAGGGCTGCAACCACCACTAAAGCCAGCAGCAGGTAATAGGTGATATTTTGTACGAAGTTGCCCACGGTTGGATCTACACCTCGAGCGGTCATGGCTTTTGCCATTAGGTCAGTGGTGAAGGCCACTATGCGTTTACCGACAAGATAAATGGCCAACGCCAGCAGTATTTTAACGCCGTAGGTGGTGGCTAGGGCGATCCATTCATTGCTATTAAATTCTGGCATCAGTTGTTCCTCGGGTAATATTTGGCGGCAGCCCATAGCGCGCTTTGGTCGATGGGTCCTAGAGCGCTTCTCTTCACTTAGCTTCTAGTGCGAGGGCTCATTTTTTTCGACAGGCTAATTTCTGTCTTTGTATTCTCTTTGGGTTGTCTCTTTGAGTTCTCAGTTTGAGTTCTCTGTTTGTGCGCTCTCTTAATGCTCTTTTGGAGCCCTACCGTTGCTTGCACTCTATGCTTGTATAATTAATGTGCCATGCTAAATAGCATTATTTATCAGTGGGTTACGTGATTTTGGTTCATGGGGTTTGGCGTGTCTGCGATCATTCCCCTTTGTAAACGCCACTGCGGGGCAAAGCCTATAGCCTTGGCATGGGGTTACTCCATGTTACTGATCTGCTTTTGCCTACCTCTTATCTGATCTAGACTCCGCCATCGACAAATTTTAAATCAGGGGAATCTATACATGTCTATTACCACCCAGTTGTTTGATCTAACCGGTCAAGTCGCTTTAATCACTGGCTCTTCTAAGGGCATGGGTAAGGCAATGGCTCACGCGCTCGCAGAACACGGCAGCAAGGTGGTTATTTCTAGCCGCAAGCTGGATCAATGCGAAGAAACCGCTGCTGAAATCAATGCTGCCTGTGGCGAAGAGCGGGCCATCGCCATCGCTTGTAACATTGGCTACAAAGAGCAGCTTCAAGCCTTGGTTGATGAGACTCGTGAGAGGCTTGGCCCCATCGACACGCTGATTGCTAATGCGGGCGTGAATCCTTTTTACGGATCCATGTCGGACATTCCGGATGACGCCTTTGATAAGACCATTAATTCCAACGTGCGCTCTAACCACTGGCTGTGCCAAATGGTTGCACCGGACATGCTTGAGAAAGGTCGTGGTTCTATCATGATCACCGCCAGTGTGGGTGCGTTTGGCCCTTCGGATACGCTAGGCACATACAATATTTCCAAGCTGGCAGATATTGGCTTGGTACGTAATTTGGCTATGGAATGGGGCCCTAAAGGGGTTCGTGTGAATGCGTTATGTCCTGGCTTAATTAAGACCGACTTTGCCAAGGCTCTGTGGGACAACCCAGAAGCTGCCGCGCGCGCAACTGAGCAAACGCCCCTGCGCCGCTTTGGTGAAGCCGAAGACTTTAAGGGCATTGCGGTGTTTGCGGCCTCTGATGCCAGCGCCTATATAACCGGTCAAGCTTTGACGGTTTGTGGCGGCACGCACATGTGGCGCTAAACCCTGCATTAGATCTAGCTTTAGGCCTCGCTTTAGGCTTTTAGGTAGGTCATATTTGAAGCTTCTGGGTATGTGGCGGGCGTCACTGCCCAGACTTTAAATTGATCAGGGAGAGCTGTGATGAGCGATGTTGAAAATTGGGTGGTGCCTCATCAAGGCTTCAACTACCTACCAGATACTGTTGCTGTAACGGCAGCCCACCAAGTCGATAAGCTCCTTGCTTGCGGTATAGACGCCGATATTTTTGCCGGGCAGGTAGATCCAGCCTTTTTTATTGGTATTGCCATCCACGCGGGTATCAATAGTGGCATCAGCGCCGAAGGCAACATCAACATGTTGCAAAGCCTGCGCATGCATCGCCCAGTATTATTAGACGAGGCACTGATGGTGAAAGGTCAGATTTTGGCTGTGACCGAAGTGCCCAGAGGCTTGCGAGTAGCCACCGACGTTTGGTTTGAAGACGCACATGGCCAGCGGGTGATCAGCGCACCTCGAACCTCTCTCAGGCCGAACCCTCGGCGCGCTGAAAGTAAAAGCCACAGCGCGGATGTCACAGACAAAGACAAGGACAAATACAAAGCCAAAGACAAAGACAAAGGTGCCGGTGAGCGTCCGCAACCAGTAGTAGACGACTTAAGTGCGCTGGCATTTCTCGCAAGCTATCAGCTTACGCCTGAGGGCGTAAGGGCCTACAGTATGGAAGGCAATAGCATTCACTATGAGATGGAACCTGCTCAGAAAGCGGGCTTTCGCGCCCCATTAATTGGTGGCGGCATGGGTGTGCACTTTTTAATGGCAGAGCTTTGGCAGGCGCATAAACACAGTGGTGGACCGCAGGCCTTCGATGCCGAAATCTATTTTCGCCGACCTATTTTTTGGGATGATTCTGTGGGCGTGTATAGCCGCGCTGATGATCAGACTGGCTGGAATGCTATGGCGCTTTTGAAAGAGGACGCGCAGGGTAAGCAAAAAGTGGGTACGGAAATCAGCCTAAAGCTGTTCAAGCCTGGGCTGATCTAGCGCAAAATCTTTTCTTCAAAAGTGGAACTAATAGCCAGAATGGCAAAAGTGGAAAGAGCGGACCCTTGGCGGCAGGCGTAATGCCTGCGCACCCAAGATCTCTCTAGACCAAGATCTTTCTAGACTAAGATCTACCTGAGGCAAAGCCTCAGCCTTAACGCTTAGGCTTAGATTTACGCTGAGGTTTACGCTTCGGCTTTGGGCAAGCGCAGTCGGGCTGTGCCAAAAACTCGGGTTTCATCTTTGGTGTTTTTAACCGTCATGTCCAGTTCCACCAAGCCTTCGTCTTCATCAATGTCCGTCACAACGGCGCTGATAATGGCGGGGGTGTCTGCAATCATGGGCGCTCTAAACACGCCATCAATATGCTCAACGGTACCCGTGGGTGCCCATCTATGAATGGCGCTGACCAAAAAGCCCATGCCCATAATGCCCGGCACTAATGCGCCGGGAAAACCCTCTTTGCGCGCGCCTTCGTGGCTTTCAAATCTTGGTCCACCCCAGCCTACAGCACGGGCAAAGGCGCCTACGTTGGCCAGTGTGGTATCTGGTTCAAATACCGGCAGCTCGGTCCCAAATTCTACGTCTAAAATATTTTCGATACTCATGCGGCAGGTTTCTCCCTAATAACTAAGCGTGAATCCGAGATCGCTAAAAGTGTGTCTTCGGTGTCAACAATCTCCATACGTACGACAATAAAAATCATGCGTCCTGAGCGACCTTGCTTGTCATAAATATCGTGTAAGTGCGATTTGCCGGTGATGGGTTGTCCCGCACGGATAGGCGCAAAGCACTCCACAGCTTTGCCGCCATCCATTGGGATACCGCCGAGGGCAGGGAAGTCTATGGGCAAGTGTCGGCCTGACGCCAGACTGCACAAAAAAGCCGGTGTGGCTTGGAAATCTGCGTGCTCAGCGTCAATAAATTGGGCTCTGGTCTCGCCAGATGTTTTGGCAACAACGAGCAAATTCTCTGCGTCTAGCACAAAGTTTTTGCTGTCAAATTCCGCGTTCAGGAATTGCTTTTTAAGTTCTTCAATATCTACCACGGGTGGTTCTCTCCTAACCTCTAGAGCGCCAGATAATACGGGCGTTGCTGGTTAATGCAAACTGACTCTTTTACAACGGCACTTCCAGCCATACAATGCGGGCCTATCTAAATTGGGTGAGAGAGTTGTTATGGGACCATTATCTGGATTGCGCGTTGTTGAACTTCAAGGAATTGGGCCGGGTCCGTTTTGCGGCATGATGCTGGCAGACATGGGTGCTGAGATCATTCGTATTGATCGCTCGGTGTCGGTTGGGCGCGATGCGCAAAAGCACGACGTGCTGGCAAGAGGGCGCAAGAGTATTGCTGTAGATCTTAAGCATCCAGAGGGTGTAGAAACCGTACTGAAACTGGTAGAAGGCGCAGATGTGCTGTTGGAAGGGTTTCGTCCCGGCGTTACTGAGCGTTTAGGTTTGGGGCCAGACGTATGTTTGGCGCGTAACCCAGGCATTGTTTATGGTCGTATGACCGGCTGGGGTCAGACAGGCAACATGTCTTTGGTCGCCGGCCACGACATTAACTACATCTCATTATCTGGTGTGCTGCACGCCATTGGTGAACCTGGTTCGCGCCCAACACCGCCACTGAACTTGGTGGGTGATTTTGGCGGCGGCGGCATGATGCTCGCTTTCGGTATTGTTGCGGCGTTATTTGAAAAAGCTAAATCTGGCAAAGGTCAGGTGATTGATGCAGCTATGACAGACGGTTCTGCACTGCTGATGAATTCTATTTTTGGTCTCATGGAACAAGGCGTGTGGAGCCAAGATCGTGGTAGCAACTTGCTGGACGGTGGTGCGCATTTTTACGGCACTTATGAGACCAAGGACGGCAAGCATGTTTCCATTGGTTCTATCGAGCCGCAGTTTTACGCCCTGTTGCTAGAAAAGACTGGGCTGGACAAAGACGGCGAGCTACCCAGACAGATGAGCCGCGGTGATTGGCCAGCGATACGTGCGAAGTTGGAGGCCATTATGTTGACCAAAACTCGCGATGAGTGGGATGCCATTATGCTGGGTACAGATGTTTGCTACGCGCCTATTCTGAACTTCGAGGAGGCTGTGGCACACCCGCATAACAAAGAGCGTAATACGTTTGTTGAGTCAGGTGGGGTTACCCAAGCTGGTCCGGCGCCGCGTTTCTCACGCACTGAACCAGAACTACCTAATCCACCCGTAGCGCCAGGCAGCCACAGTAAGGAGATTCTTGCGGGTCTAGGTATGAGTGAAGCACAGATTGCTGAGCTGATAGCATCCGGTGCGGTAGCTTAGCTTTTGCGGAAAAGAATCCCTAAAAGGATTTCTGTCAGAGGTATGAGAATAAGCCTCTCTTAGAGAAGCTTATTCTTTTGCCGACCTAGCTCTGAAGTCAGAGAAACCTAGCTAGGTTTTAGCTAGGTTCTAACTCGGCTCCAACTAAGCGCCAACTAAGCAGTGCCATCATAAGACGCCGCGATATCTAGCATGATTTCGCTGTTTACCTGCTGAAAATTCAGCTGCTGCGCCTGCGCAATGTGCGCCACATCACTGTACTCGGCTTTCCAACGTTTTTGCCCATTGGGTTGAATTACCTCTTTAACCTGAACGGAGCCGTAGCGGGTAGTGATTTGCTTCAACTCCCTGCTCAACACGCGTTTAGCAAAGGGCACAATTCTCAAGCCTATGGTGGTGGAAAGATTCAGCAGTGTGTCGCTGATGGCTTCTATTTTATCCTTATGGCTCAGCGCTGTGATGCAATGGGCGGGTCGGCCTTTCTTCATAATGATAGGAGTTAAGTAAACGTCACCTGCGCCCGCAGAAAATAAAGCATCCATCAACGGTTCGTAGGCCTCAGGATTCATGTCGTCAATGTTGGCTTCTATCTTGTAGTGGTGAAGCTCTAGGTTTTGGACGGAAAAACCTTCACCAGCAGGCCGGGTGGAGTCACCGCCCTGGTATTCTCCAAGCACTACTCTCAGCACGTTGGGAATAGCGAAATCTTTATAGCCCACGCCGTAGCCGACTTTCTCTGGTTGGAAAATACCTTTTGGCAAAAACTCATCCACGCTTACGCCAAGAATGGCTGCGCCTGTAGGTGTCGTGCATTCGCCCTCAGTACCGCCATAGGTGCAGGGCGCTTTGGCCAGCAACTCTTGCGTGGCCGGTGCAGGCACAGGGAAGCGGCCGTGGGCGCAGTCCACCATGCCGGAACCTACTTCGATTGCGTTGCACAAAATAATGTCGGGTTGCAGATATTCAATACAGATTGCCGCCGCAATAATGTCGACGATTGAGTCGATGGCGCCAACTTCATGAAAGTGCACCTTGTCTGGGGTGACATTGTGGATTTTGCCCTCAGCTTCAGCGATGGCTTGGAATATGCCCAGCGCGCGCTGCTCAATACCTGGCGCAAAGTTTGCTGCAGTGATGAGTTTCACAATGGTGCTGTGGTGGCGGTGATCGTGCTGATCTTCCGTAGTCACTTTGGCGTGTGTGCCGCTGATGCCCATTTTTACCGCAGGGCTGAGGGTGAGTTGAAACTCGGCGCTTAGGGTCAACTTGTTCAGCTGTTCTCTAAGATGTTGCTCTGGTACGCCAAGTTCAATGAGTGCGGCTATGTGCATATCCCCAGCGATACCGCAGCTGGGTTGGTAAAACAGTGCGCGCATGAACTAGGCAGTATTCGCGATTTGATCAGCGAAGTAGTCGGCTGAGGTGGCCGCGGCGGTGAAGTTTTCGGTTAGGTGTTGCATGGTTTGCATATCCGCATTCACCGCATCTAGTCCATGCTCTAAAACAAAAGCATAACTGCGTTGAAATTCGGACAATTTCGCCTCCAATAGTGGTCGGTCATAATACTTGTTAAACACATCAGGGTTGCCCCAACCCAGCCATTTTCGGCCAGCAAGAAAACGCCCTGCTTTCATGCCGATTAGACCCATGCCAGCGGCTCGAGCTTTATCTAGGAGTGGGCGTAGATCATTCATTTTTGGCGACCCTTCTAGTATCGAGCGGTCATTCCAGTCGTACCAGCCACCCGGTGTAATGGCGATCATGGCTAAATCAAACTGCTTGGTTTCAATGGCCGCAGTCAAAACATTTTCTGCATTTTGGTGGGTAGACAGGCCGAGGTAATCTACTTTGCCCTGAGCTTTGGCTTGCTCAAATGCTCTGTGCATTTCCTCGCTCTGAATGGTCGATACATTGTTTTGGCCCATAAAGTAGTAGGCGTCCACATGGTCTTGTTTTAATTCAGTTAAGGATTCGTCCATATACTTAAGCCAGCCTTGGGCCGCTGCTTTGGCTTGGCTCACGGTGATGACTTCATCCCATTCAATTTTGCTTGGCACTAAGGCTTTGGAGATAAGAAAAATATCGTCCCGGTGTTTTTGCAAAAACGGTGCGAGGTTTTTTTCTGCGTCGCTGTAGTAGTGCTGGAAGCCCACATCAAATGTGTTTACCCCTGCATCAAAAGCAGCATTAAGTAGATGGTCTTGGCGGCCCCCAGAGAGGGTGGCGCCACAGCCAAAGATCAGGCGGCTTGAGTTATGGCCGGTGCGGCCTAGAGTTTGGTAGCGCATTGTGGGTAGTGCGGGGTTAAGCCCGGCGGCGGCTTTGCCGTCGAAGACAGATGCTTTTACATCACCTGATTTGATCAGGCTGGTTGCGCCTACACCCATCAGTGTGCCGTATTGAATGAGTTTTCTGCGTGTTGCTGTTATTCGTTCTAATAAAGACGTCGTCATAGCTGGCCCCTCATTAATGAAGACCTCGATCATACGCCCGCTTAGACAAAACATTCAATTGGCTTTCGTTTGCCCACGTTTGCGTACGTTTGCCTACATTCGTGCTGGCTGGTGTACATAACTTGTGCTGCTAGCTGAGGTGCTACCCGGTGTTGGGTGTAAGTGTGGGGGCATAGGTGGAAAGTAGGTGGAAAGTAGGTGGAAAGTAGGCGGTTAAAGCCGCCATCTCAAAGCCATCAGAATGTCAGCACGATCAGCGGGTGCCAGCGGTGCACAAATATTCTGGTTTTATCCAATATGTTAGCTAACAATTTTCGGGCGAACCGGTAAACTTCCACCGCTTAAACATCTCACCCAATGGACAGCTGTCCGTTTACTTGGAGCCTCCGTGAATCGATATTTCCGCAACATAAAAATTTACCGCATCCACAGCCAATGGCCGAAAACGGAAGAAGAACTTTCCGAGGTTTTGTCTGAGGCTGAATTTAAGCCCTGCGGCGCATTTAGCGAGCGCAGCGGCGGCTTTGAGGCGCCGGTAGACAATGCCGGCGACCGTCTGTGCCGCAAGGTGTCTGGTGCAGATTTGTTGCAAATGCGGGTGCAAACACGCCTGTTACCACCCGCCGCAGTTCAAGAGGCCTTGGCGGGGCGGGTTGAAGCGTTTAAGCAGCGTATGAATTCTGAGCCTAATCGCGCTGAGCGACGCGATATGAAGGAAGAGGTTTACTCCCAGTTGCTGCCGCTTGCGCTGCTTAAATCTGACCGTGTGCAGGCGTTTTATCTCAGCGAGGAAGGCCTGTTGGTGATGGGTACTGCATCAGACACCGTTGCAGAGTACTTTCTTGATCAACTCAAGCGCGCCATGGTGGGTTTGCAATACTCGCCTCTGGCTTATAAACAGCCGCCACTGGATCTTATGAACAAACTGTTTTTGGGTAATGCCCAGCCGCCGCTACGCCTGGGCCGTGAATGCCGTATGCGTGACCCTAGTGACACCAAAGCGTCGGTAAATTGGCTGGACATGGAGTTGTCAGATCCTGCGGTAAGACGCCACGTTACAGAGGGTCTGAAAATTGACCGGCTTGGCGTGACCTTTGACCAGGTGTGTAGTTTGGTGATGGACGAAGATTTAATTTTCCGCAAAGTGCGCTTGTTGGGTCAGGATGACATGGACGATGTGCCAGAGGAGGATCCATTGGCGAAGCACGATGCGGAGTTTGTCATTATGGCAGGTTGTGTGAAAAGTTTGCTTAACGCGCTGAAAACCCAACTTGGAGGTTATGTTTCCTAATGCAGTTTATTGCTAAACACACCTTGGTAAATAGAGTCGCAGGCATGGTTGCGTTGCTGTCTGTATGTTCAATTATGCCCGCAGTCTACGCAGATACTGAAAAAGCCGCCGGTTACGCTACCGCTGCGGCAGTAAATACTGATGAGGTTGATTCATCTGAGTCATCTGAGTTAACAGCGCAAGAGGCGTCCGATGAGGCATCCGCGCCACTGGCCAAAGAAAAAATTATACCTTGGGCTTGGGGCAACAAATGGCTTCAAGGGACAATTAATCGAGCCGGTGGTGACGACGAGTTTGATCCTGCTGATGGCATAGATTGGGGCTATGTGCCCAATCCCGTGTACTCATCCGAGAAAAAGCTGGGCTTAGGTTTGGTGGTATTTGGCTTGTTTGTGGCAGATGAAGAAAGTCTGAATGTAGAAAACGTAAAGCCGAGCCAAATCGTCTTTAAGGGTTTTGGTACAACCAATGGGGCTAAGGGTTTTGAAACCAACTTGCGCAGCTTGTTCAGGGCAGATGCCTATCGTTTGAATGTGGACCTTGAGTTTGCGGATACGCCCGAAGTGTTTTACGGCTTAGGCATTGAGCCTAGCCAAGATGAAGCGAATGAGCTGATTTATAATCACCAAGGTCAAAATTTTCAAGCCCACGGCTTGAAGCGGGTATTTGGTGACACCTTTTTAGGTCTAGGGGTGCGTTACCACGACAACCAGGCAGAAGACTTTCGGGGAGCGAATGTTGGCGCAGCGACTGTGCTCACCGACAGCACCAGTGTGGGCATTACCGGGCATTGGCTGCACGACAGCCGTGACCATCAGGACAATCCGTCTAAAGGTTGGTTGCTGCAGTTCGACTACGCCACCTTTAATGAATCTTTTGCTTCAGATACAGATTTTGATCAGCTTGAGTTCCGCTACAGTGGGTATCGCCCAATAGACACTTTTTTGAATCAGCGCACGGCGACTTTGGCTTGGCAGGTACAAGGCCATCTTAGCGAGGGCAATGTGCCTTGGGACCGACTCACCCTGTTGGGCGGAAGCCGCCAATTGCGCGGCTATGAGCAGGGTCGATATAGAGGGCATCAAAAAGTATTGGCTCAAGTAGAGTTGCGCCAGCCGTTGACCGGACGCCACGGCATGGTGACTTGGGTGGGCGTTGGTACGCTTGCCGAAGACATATCTGATTTAGGCGAAGAGCGTTGGCTGCCCTCAATCGGTGTGGGGTATCGCCTGCGCATTAAAGAAAAAATCAATTTACGCTTTGATGTAGGTTTTGGTCGTAGCGACAAAGGCGTGTACGTAAGCGTTAACGAAGTGTTTTAAACGACCTACTTAGGCATTTGCTAAGAAGCGACTAGGAAGGCCTTATCACAGGTTAAGTTGCTGAGTGATTTGTTTGCGAGGTGTTTGCGAGGTGTTGGTGAGGTGTTGGTGATGCGCCGGCTATTTTGCTGGGCAACGCATGGTGCCTTTTTGCATTTCTTTTTCTCCAGGGTGGGCTGACGGCGTCGACGCGGCGTGGCATGCTAACCCGACTAATCATTAGGCGGTCGTGAAACGCCCGTTAAACTTTTTTAGAAACTAATCAATGGTATGCAATCTTGGGGGAGAGTATGGCTAGAGTGAAGGTTGAAGTTAACGCTGAAAATTTAGCGGAGGCCGGCGGTCTATTTTCAAAGGTTACTAAAGCGCCAGTGACTGTCTGCGCCAAACTCGGGCTGTTTCTAGCGGCATTAGTCGCAACCTCAGCCTGCGCACCTCAAGCCTCCAACTCGAGTGAAACGACGCCTGCCCAACAACCTAACATAGTCGTATTGTTCGCCGATGACATGGGTTACGGAGACCTCAGTTCTTATGGCCACCCTTACATACGCACGCCAGAGATTGATGAGTTGGCTCGACAAGGTCAGCGCTGGACAGATTTTTATGTGGCGTCCTCGGTTTGTTCGCCCAGCCGTGGTGCTTTGCTGACCGGGCGTTTGCCAGTGCGCACCGGCATTTACGGTAACGCCATTAGAGTTTATTTCCCAGATGAGCCTTGGGGCATGCCCAGCAGCGAGGTCACCCTTGCGGAGGCGCTGCAAGACCGTGGCTACAAAACCGGCATGTTTGGTAAGTGGCACCTTGGCGACGGACCCGATGCACTGCCCACTAGGCATGGTTTTGATGAGTGGTTTGGCGTGCCGTATTCCAATGATATGAATTGGGTTGGTGAACCTGATTTTGAGGCGTTGGTTAAACTGAGCATGTCTGGTGATGTTGAAAAACAGGCCATGTATTTTGCTCGTCGCGCAGCTAAGTATGCGAGGCCAGAAGAGTCCTATTGGGAAGCGCCCTTGATCACCAGTACAAAGCAGGCCGGTGAATTTGTGGACGCCACTGAACAGCCAGCTAAGCAAAGTACGCTGACCAAACGTTATACAGAAGAGGCGATTAAGTTCATCAACAAAAGTGGCGATGAACCCTTCTTTTTATACGTGCCTTACACCATGCCGCATACGCCCTTGTTCAGAAGCCCAGAATTTGAGGGCAGAAGTTTAGGTGGACGTTACGGCGATGTGGTGGAAGAAATTGATTGGAGCGTTGGCGCTATTCAAGACGCATTGAAGAAAGCGGGTGTATTAGAAAACACCCTAGTTGTATTCTCCAGTGACAACGGCCCTTGGCTGAAGATGCATGAAGAGGGTGGCCGAGCTGGATTACTGCGACACGGAAAAGGCACAACGTTTGAAGGCGGTATGCGCGTGCCAACAGTGTTCTCTTGGCCGGGCACTCTGCCCAGCGGTGTGGTCAGCGAGATTGGTTCAACCTTAGATCTGTTTGCTACCGTCATGGCGCTGACTAAAATGCCAGAAGACGTGGATGTAACCACAGGGGTTGATGGCTTTGATTTAACTGCAACGCTGTTAGAGAAGGCGGCGAGCCCAAGACAAGAAATGCCTTTCTATCGCGGGGGGAGTTTGTACGCCTATCGCAAAGGGCCATGGAAAATGCACTTTATTACTGAAGGGGCTTACGACCAGGGCGAGAAGCGTACAAAGCACAATATTCCGCAGCTTTATCACTTGTTGCGCGATCCGTCTGAGCGTTTTGACGTGTCAGAAAAATACCCAGAAGTGATGGCTGATTTGTTGGCTGCGGCGGCGGAACACCAACAAAGCGTAGACATACAGCCGCCATTGTTTGATCGTCGACTAATGCCTCGTTAAAGGCACCTGTACCGAATGCAACTTGTCCACGAATGGCCGGGAGAGATGAAATGTCAGCAATACCATTAGCTATACCTACAGAAGCCAGCATCAGTGTAGATTGGTTCAACCAATGTTTTGCCAGTTTGGGTTTGCAAACTCAGGTTGTTGGGTTTACGGCCAAGCAAATAGGTACCGGACAAATTGGTAAATGTATTCGCTACAGTTTCGACCTGAAAAACGTGGAGGCTCAAACTCCGGATGTGCCGCTGAGTGTAATCGGCAAGTATCCTGCTGATGACGAAAGCAGCCGCATGACGGGTGTGGCGTTGCAAAACTTTCTTAAAGAGGTGCGTTTTTATCAGCAGCTGCAAGATCGGTTGCAGATCAAAACGCCCAAGTGCTACTTTGCTGAAATCATTGACCAAGGCCCAGAGTTTTTCGTTTTGCTAGAAGACTTGGCGCCAGGGGAGCAGGGCGATCAGTTGCTCGGCTGTGATCCAGTCGTTGCGAAAGCAGCACTGACTGAATTAGTTGGCCTACATGCCCCAAGTTGGTGTGATCAAAGTTTGCGCGGGCTGACTTGGCTGCGCGACGAAGAACTCGCCCAAAGTTCTGCCACTATGGATATGTATCGCGCCCAGCTTGATGGGTTCATTGAGCGTTTTGCCCCGCACCTTACTGAAGACGAGCAGTGGATTATTAAGCAAGTAGGCGCGGTAGAAAATTCTCCATTTACGGCAAGCTTCCCAGAACCCTTTTCTTTAATTCACGTAGACTATCGGTTGGACAACCTGATGATTGATCGTAGTGGCGGTAGCTGCAAGATCACGGCTCTAGATTGGCAAAGCATTACGTTAGGTGCGCCAATGAATGATGTGGCCTATTTTATAGGCGCCGGTCTCGAGCCAGAAGTTAGGCGACCCGTAGAAGAGGATCTTGTGAAAGGTTACTACCAAGATTTAGTGAACGCCGGCGTGCAAGATTTCGGCTGGGAAGCCTGCTGGCAAAATTATCGCAGCGGCGCATTTGCAGGCTTTGCGGTGACTGTAATTGCCTCAATGTTGGTCCAGCGGACCGAGCGCGGTGATGAAATGTTTGCCACCATGGCGCGCCGTCACGCTCGTCATGCACTAGACCTCAACGCCCAAGAATTCCTTATATAAACTCTGCCATAAACTCCGCAATCCAGCTCAATGCTACCTTTTGTCAGAAATTAGGTAGCCTATGGGTTCTCGCCTCTTGTGTTTTCTTCGTATCCAAATTCTCCTGCATATATCCATTGCCTAGCGCGTCGCTAGCGCAAAATTAACTGTGTTTTAGATCTATGAATTTAGATCTATGAGTTTAGATCTATGGTTTTAGATCTATGGTTTTTTGATTGATAGTTTTTAATGAGTAGCTTTTGAATATAAGGACGAGCGCAAGATGGCTGAATATGTAATTACCTATTTTGGTGGCAACCCACCTGCAAACGCCGAAGAAGGCGCGCAAAACATGAACGAGTACAGGGAGTGGATGGCCTCACTTGGCGATGCAGCCGTTAGCCCAGCCAATCCATTAAAGAACACTCAAACCATTTCCGCTGACGGCAGCATGGCGAAAGGCAGCGCCTCGGAAATGTCAGGCTTTACTGTCATTAAAGTAGCCTCTATGGAAGAGGCAATGAAAATTGCTCAAGCCTGCCCGTTTTTGAAAATGGGCGGATCTTTGGAAGTGGGTGAACTGATGGTGATGTCGGGTTGAACGACCTAAAATTTGGTGCGCGCAGTTTTTGCTAAAAAAGTATTTAAGAGTATCGAAACGAAATAGCCCAGTAACTACTGGGCTTCCGCTGTTCTTTTGCTTTACTCAAGTTGGTCGATGCTAGTGCTACTTAGATATGTTGTTTGCTATATCTGGCGCTATCTTAAGCCGCCCCAAACCTCTCGCTCAATCTGCCCCGGATTGTCTTGTACAACGCTCTCATCATCAAAGCACATGGTTGCGCGCTGCTCCAAGTTGTAGGCGGGCCAGCCTGGCGTACCTTCGTTAATAAACTGTGTCCACGCGCGGTGCATTGTGTCTGCTACGTGCTGGGGTTTCTTTCCCGGCCCAATAAATACGTCTACGCCAGCGCGGTCTAAGTTGTCGAACGCAAAGGGTATTTCCAGTGCGTGTGTGGCTTTGAGTTTGCCGCCAAATGCCCGTGAGCACCAATTGAACTGATACAGCCAGTTGTTGGTGTTATGAGGCGTGCGTGCTTCCAGCATACGTATCGCTGGGATGCGGAACATGTGGTCCGTGGTTAACGCGACTGAAAGGGCGTCAAGGTCAGCATCAGGTCTTGTTGTTTTATAAGTTGCCAGTGCGGTTTCTGCACCTAAACCTTGGGTGATACGTTGAAGTTTTTCCTCGCTCACACTGCCGCTGCTCCATAAGGTGGTTTCGTCGGCATTGGTCCCGGTGAGCACAGCGACTTGGCTACCCATGCCTTGGCTGATGGCTGTCAGCGGATCTGTGGGTAAAAGCGCTGTACCGTGTACTGGGTAGAAGGGTGCCACCGTGGTACCCAGTTCGCTCATCACACCTGCGCCAGTTTCAAAGTGGCTAGATGTGGCGGCTTGGGCTTGCAGAATTTGTTCTGGTGAAGCCGCCAATAAACCAATGGCATCCTCCTCGCCAAGGTCGGCTAAAAAGCGTTCGGTGACTTTGGCTGCCGCCTCACTGGGTAGCGTGTGTTGGGCAGCGCCACTTTGCGGGATGGCTTGGTGAAACAGTCCCTGGGCAGCCTCGCACGCCAGTAGGGTGCCGACACTGAAGGCGCCTGCGGATTCGCCTGCCACTGTGACTTTTGCAGGGTCGCCGCCGAAGGCTGAAATATTCCTTTGCACCCACTGCAGGGCTGCGATCTGATCCAGCGTGCCATTGACATTAGATGTGGCGAATTCTTCGCCCAAGTGGGTCAGATCTGCAAAGCCTAGAGCACCCAGACGATAGTTTATAGAGACCACCACAATGTCACCGTTGAGGGCAAATCGAGTGCCGTTGTACCAAGGGATCGCGCCTTGACCTGTGCGGTAGCCGCCGCCGTGTATCCAGACTAAAACTGCGCGATTGCCTTGGTCTGTAGGGTTAGCCGCTTGCTTTGGTGTGGTGATGTTGAGGCTTAAGCAGTCTTCATCCCAGCGCACGCTAGCGCTGTCGGTCATACCACCGCCAGAAAGTTGTGGTGCTGCTGGGCCAAATTTGAGGGCAGAAAAGGGTTCGCTGAAAGCGGCTAATGGTTGTGGGGCTTTAAAGCGTAGATTATCGATGGGCGGCTGCGCGTAAGGGATGCCGCAAAATAGTAATACGCCTTCTTTTTCGCGCCCTTGAATTTGTCCGCATGGTGCAGTGATTGTGCTCGTTTCCATTGTATTGGCTCCCCGTATTTGTTCGTCGCTCATTTAAAGCGGGTTCAGACGCCCAGTATTACCTGATTTGCACCCTCTTTTAAAATTAGATTTTGCCGTCGGGCCTCGTTGGATAGTGCATAGTGTCTACATGCGCTCGTCATTGATTGCTATCATGTCAGCAGGAGTTATGAGTTTTGGTAGTTAAGGGAAGGGGAATAGATTGAGTTTTGCAAAATCACTGGTGTGGGGTTTATTGGTTGTGGGCAGTCTAAGTGCCGCTTGGGCACAGGAGCCGCACACGGAACAGCCCATAGAGTTCCCTTCAACTATGGCGTGGAGTGCCTACAACCTAGGCACCACGGGTTATAACCAAGCAGTGGCTATTGGCAAAGTGCTCAAAGATCATTACGACACCAATCTGCGTGTTTTGCCGGGTAAGAACGATGTTTCTCGCCTGTTGCCTTTGCAGCGTGGTCGGGTGCAATTTTCTGCCAATGGCGTGGCCACGTACTTTGCTCAAGAAGGTGTTTTTCAGTTTGCGGAAAAACAGTGGGGCCCTATGCCACTGCGCATTGTTATGGCGTCTAACGGTGAAAGTAACCAAGCCCTGGGTGTGGCAGCCGATAAGGGCATTGCAAATTACAGTGATCTGCGCGGTAAGCGGGTACCTTACGTGCGTGGCGCGCCAGCATTAAACGTCACCACCGAGGCGTTTTTGGCCTGTGGTGGCCTGACTTGGGACGACGTGGAACGCGTAGATTTTCCCGGTTACAGCGCCATGTGGACTGGAGTAGTTAATGACCAAGTGGACGCCGCCTATGCCACCACTGTTTCTGGTCCAACGCGTAAATTAGAAGCTTCTCCTCGCGGTATCTTCTGGCCGCCTGCACCTCATGATGATCCGGAATGCTGGGCGCGCATGGCTAAAATTGTGCCGTTTTTTACCCCGCACATGGCCACGCGTGGTGCAGGAATTTCTAAGACTAATCCGCACGAAGGCGCAACATACCCCTATCCGATATTGATTACGCTGGCTGAGCGCGATGCAGACCTTGTACACGATCTAGCCAAGGTGATTCATATTCACTATGACGAATATAAAACCGCCGACCCCGGCAGCATTGGCTGGGCAATGGACAGACAGGTGTTTCGCTGGGTGGTGCCGTTTCATGAAGGTGCCGTACGCTACTTCAAATCTATTGGCGTTTGGGACGATGCAACCCAAGCCCACAACGACCGCCTGATACAAAGGCAAGACGTGCTTGCTCAAGCGTGGCAGGTACATAAGGCCAGTTATTCGGGCAGAGAGGGCTTTGCTGAGGCCTGGCTTGAGGCGCGGGTTGCGGCACTTGATGCCAATGGTTTTGATCCAGTTTGGCGCTAGTGGGTGCTACGTAGTATTGCGAGCGCACTTTGCTTTGAAATGTTTTTGACGAAATAGGAATTCGCCATGGTACCCCAGCCTCATCCGTTTATTCGATCTCTTGTTGCCGGTTTGGCGCTTATTGCCTTGGTGCTGGCTATGGATACCTTGCGCCTATTTGGGGGTTCTCAGTGGCTGGGATTTCTTGTTCAAGTTGAGACTCAGTATTTTTATGCCTTGCTCGCATTGCTGGCGCCTTGGGCCTACATCACGTTTCCGTCCAAGCCTTGGATAGACTGGCCTTTGGTCATTATTGCTCTAGGCATCTTGGCTTTGTTTTTTGTCACCGCTGAACAAGCGTTAGATGAAGCTTGGGAATTTGCGGCGCCCGAATATGCAATTTATGCCTCATTAGCCTTTTGGGCGATATTGCTTGAAGCATTGCGCAGGGCCGCCGGTTGGCCACTGTGCTTAATCGCTGGGTTTTTCTCAATATTGCCTATTGTTACCGAGTACATGCCGGGGCCACTAAACGGTCTGCCCGCAACGTGGGGAGAGGCGGCTGCTTACCATGTGCTGTCTATCGAAAGTATATTCGGCTTGCCGTTCCGCGCCTTTGCTAACTTGGTTATTGGTTTTGTTGTCTTTGGTGTGGTACTTCAGCATACCGGCGGCGGTAAGTTCTTTTTGGATTTGGCTTTTGCACTGTTAGGCAAGCAACGCGGCGGTCCGGCCAAGGTTGCCATTGTTTCCAGTGGTTTGATGGGTTCTATGAGCGGTAGCGTGGTAACTAATGTGTTAACCACAGGGCAGTTGACCATTCCTGCCATGCGCAAAGCGGGTATGGCGCCGCACATAGCGGGTGGCGTAGAGGCCTGCGCATCCACTGGCGGTGTTCTGTTGCCGCCTATTATGGGTTCTACCGCATTTGTTATGGCGACGCTTTTAGACATTGCCTACATAGATGTGGCGGTTGCCGCCGCTCTGCCGGCGGTTCTATATTTTGTCAGTCTTTATATGCAGATTGATGCCTATGCAGGGCGTAACAAGTTACAGGGCTTGGCCAGCGAGGACATTCCCAGCATTCGAAAAACGCTGGTTGAAGGTTGGTTTTATATGGGCGCGTTTGCGCTACTGATATTTTTATTGATCTTCTTACAGCGAGAATCTATTGCCCCGTATTATGCAACAGCGGTTTTGCTCATTCTCAATCAGATGTCTAAGAGTAATCGTTTAACCCCCAAGAGCGCCTTGGATTTGCTGTATAGCGTGGGTAAGTTATTGATCGAGTTGGTGGTCATCTTGGCGGGCGTTGGCTTGATTGTGGGTTCGCTGTCAATGACCGGCTTAAGCGGTACGTTAGTGAATGACTTGTTGAGTCTGGCTGGTGATGATGTGGGTTTGTTGTTATTGATGGGCGCGCTGACCAGTTTTGTTTTGGGTATTGGTATGACCGTTACGGCTGCCTATATTTTTCTCGCAGTGGTGCTGGCTCCGGCTTTGGTTAGCCAAGATTTAGACCCCCTGAGCGTGCATTTGTTTATTCTTTATTGGGCAATGCTCTCGTACATTACGCCGCCGGTCGCGCTGGGCGCTTATGCGGCAGCCTCAATTGCTGAAGCCAATCCGCTGAAAACCGGGTTTGCCGCCATGACGATGGGCAGTGTGATTTATGTGATTCCGTTTATCTTTGTGTTGGATCCTGCGTTTATCCTTGAGTCGGATACGTTGTCTTCAATGCAGGTGGTACTTGAGGCGTTAATTGGCGTTTGGCTGATATGCGGCGGATTGCAGGGTTTTCTTTCGGGTTACGGCAGGCTTAACCATTATTCAGTGCGCATCGCCTTGGCGGTGGGTGGTTTATTGATTGCGCTGCCGTACATGGGTATTGCTTGGCCCGAGGCACCGGCCAATACGGTGCACTTGATGGTGGGTGCCATATTAGTGGGGGGCGGTGTTCTGGCGAATTTTATCCTTTTCACACAAGACCCTGAGACGCCTCAGACTGACAATACGCAGTAGGCGAAGGCTCTATTTAGGGAACTGAGTCTAAAAGGGTTTTGGAGGTCTAAGATTTAAGGTCTAAGGTCTAAGGTCTAAGGTCTAGGGTCTAAGATTTTGGGGTGAGCGCATAGGCGCTTTAGGCCGGTTTTTACAACCGGCCAAACCAAACCAAACTAAGCACTAGTCTCTTGGCGTGACCAATGGGAAGCGTCGCGGGAACTGATCGAAGAGTTGTGCGAAGCCGAGCATTACCTGGGCATTCCCAGCAATGTCCAACTTGTTCTCAGACATTAAGGTTGGGCCATCTGTTATCCCCATGATGAGCTTCTTAAAATCAGCGGAAGAAACGGTTAGCGTTGTGTCCGCTGCGCTTTCCTTGTTTTTAAAGTAATTGAAAACACTGTTTTTAATGGTGATCAGATAGTTGTCTTCCATGTCAGTTAACTTCAACAAGATGCCTACTGCTAATCCGTCTGCGGCTGTGGGCAGCAGTCTAACTGCTAAGGTTTGGAAGAAGTTCTCTATCGGCATGCCCGCGGCAATACCACCGCTGGCTTGAAAGGCCTTGGTCTCCGGTAAACCTTGCCTTAGTTCCAATGCCCCGCAGAGGTAGAAGTTACGCCAAGGCGCAGATTCAGATTGATAGCCCAATTGCTCTAATGTATCTGCCAATAGCGCTCTGCCGGCAATATGCTCTGGGTCAGACATGACAACATGGTTGAGTACTTCTGCTACCCAGCGGTAGTCGCCCGCGTCAAAAGATCCGCGCGCTTTTTCTACCACCGCATCTGCACCGCCCATGAAATTCATATAGCGGTTGGCTTGCTCTACGGGTGGCAGTTGATAAAGGGTAGAGGGGTTGCCATCAAAGAAGCCTAGGTACTTTACGTAAACTGCGCGACAGTTGTGGTGCACTGTGCCGTAGTAGTCCCTGTTGTAAAATTCCTGTCCTAGGCTGTCGGGTAAATGCACCTGCTCGGCAATTTCTTCTTTGGTGTAGCCATTGTTTGCTAGGCGCAATGTTTGGTCATGGATGTACTTGTATAAATCTCTTTGCTTTTCAAGATAATCAATGGCGTCCTCTTGGCCCCAAATAGGCCAATGGTGGGACGCAAACTGAACGTCTATGCGGTGGCCGAATAGATCAATGGATTCATTGATTTGGCTTGACCACTCCAAGGCATCTCGCACTTGTGCCCCCCTTGGCGTATAGACGTTATGTAAGTGGTGAGAAGTAATTTCTGCCATGCACAGGGCTTTGAAGGCTGGTAGGTAAAATACAAATTCTGCTGGGGCTTCGGTGCCGGGGGTCATTTGAAATTCTATTTCAACGCCATCTATTGTGCGTGTCTCGCCAGTTTTATAGATGAAATCTGATGGCACTATGAAGCCGGTGCTACCCATAGACACAGCAGCGCCTAATCCGGTGGTGACATAGCCGGTAGCAGACGCTGGCAGTAGATTGCCGTACATGTAGGTGGCGCGGCGGTTCATGGCGTTACCGGCGAGCACGTTCTCATTCAGCGATTCGTCCACGAAGTCTTCTGGTGCAATGAGGGGCACTTCGCCTGAGCGAACTTGTTCGTGGTTGACAACGCCCAATACACCTGCGAAATGGTCGGCATGGCTGTGCGTGATGAGCACCGCAACTACAGGCCTCTCGCCTAAATGCTCATTGGCCAGCGCTAATGCCGCAGCAGAGGATTCGGACGAGGTGAGCGGGTCGATAATGATCCAGCCCGTATTGGAGCGGATGAGAGTCATGTTGGCAATGTCGAAGGACCTGACTTGGTAGATGCCGTCTACCACTTCGAATAAGCCGTTATACTGGGCATTAAGTTGCGACTGGCGCCAAAGGCTTGGGTTAACCGTTGCGGGCGCTTCGTCGTTAAGGAACTCCATGTGCGCAAGGTCGAAGGTGATGTGGCCATCTTCGCGCCGCAGCGTTAGAGGGTTGAGTGTTGCAATGAAACCTCTTTGTGCATCAGCGAAACTTTTTCTGTTACTGAAATCTAAACTGCTCTTAACCTGTTCTTGTGCCGCATGAGTATGGCTGGTGGCAGGCTTGTTGGCGGTCAAATTTTCGGGAAGCGGTTTATATGCCATGATATTTACTCACTAGTCATTGCTTGTTGAAGTGGCTCGGGTGTCGTGCGTACCCATGTCTACTTTATTTAGATAGATCTTGGCAGCAGCCACTACTTTTGGTGCAAGCCATATGGCAGAAACCATTGTTGGAATTGCCATCAACGCAAAAGATCCATCGATTAAGCCCACTGCTGCGTCTAGCGAAATCACAGCAATCAAAACTATCGATGCAACGAAAACAAAGCGGTAGGAATTTTTATGCCGAGTGCCAAATACGAAACTCGCACATTGGGAGCCATAAAATGAATAGGTGAAGAGTGTAGTGGTAGCAAAGCTCACTACACTGAGAAATATGATAGCCGTGCCAACAGGGCCTAACAGTTGTGAGAAGGCATTAGCAGTGAGTGTTACCCCTTGAGCCTCGCTGCTTTGCCAAGTGCCCGCAACCAAAATCATCAGGGCCGTTGCCGTACAGATAATCAGCGTATCAATAATAGGTCCAACCATGGCTACTAAACCCTCTCTTATAGGCTCGCTGGTTTTAACCGCGCCGTGGACCAAAGACTCAGTACCCATGCCAGCCTCGTTGCTAAAAGCGCCTCGTTGTACGCCGTAAACCATCATAGCGAGCACGCTGCCACCTGCTGCTGCCTCACCAGTGAACGCATCGCTAATAATCATGGCGAACGCAGCGGGTACTTGTTCAATGTTCATAGCCAATGCGACGACAACAGTGCCAATGTAGATAACTGCCATAAACGGCACAATGATGGTAGCCGCGCGCGCAATTCTGTTTAGACCACCAAATATGATTGATCCGGCAATGGCAGCCAGGGCCATGCCAGCGAATAAATTAAAGTAGAACGGGTCTTCTTCGATGGCCAGAAGGCCTTGATCGATGAAAATGAGGTCGCGGATAATTTGAATGAGTTGGTTGCTTTGCAGTACAGGTAGGCAGCCGATCATGGCGACAATGGCAAAGAAGTAGGCTAGGAAATGCATATTCTTTGGTAGGGCTTCGCGGATCACATACATGGGTCCGCCTTGTAGTTCGCCGGCATCGTCCTTGCCTCTATACATAACGGCTAAGGAGCAAGTAAAGAATTTTGTGGCAATGCCCAGTATTGCAGTCATCCACATCCAGAAAATGGCCCCGGGCCCACCAATTTGAATGGCCAGGGCTACGCCTGCGATATTACCCATGCCAATGGTGCCAGCTAATGCTGCTGACAGCGCGCTGAAGTGATTGATATGGCCAGGGTCATTGGGGTCATCGTACTTGCCGCGAATAAGATCGAAGGCGTGTCTCAGGTAGCGAAACGGTGTGAACCGGGATAAAACCAGGAAGTAAAAACCGCCCCCAAGTAACAACCAAAGAAGCCACGGACCCCATGCGAGGTCGGCAAAGCGCGTAGTTATGACATTAATTGTATCTAGCATAAAAGTCCCGTAAGCGAGACGGCAAAGACTAAATGTTTAATAACCTCGCTGCACCCTGAATTGTGGGTTGTTTTTCGCTCGCTTTTGTCTCGTATCTCGGTGGTTTTTAAGTTGTTGCGCCCCAGACGCAAAGGCTATCCTATGCGCCTATCCACCAATAGAGATTCTTTGCGTGAGCCAAGACGAAGAAAAGCCATTGAGCACAGGGCCACTAGGTTTGTCCGGTGACTATGCCGAGGGTTATTCGGTTGAATTACTGCACCCCATGCCACGAGCAGAAGGCCGTAGGGCAGTTGGTCTAGAGGTAAGTTCAGAATCACAAACAGTGTCGCTTGGCAAAGATCTGTGGACGGGCTATGAGTTTTCTTGGCTCGACACCAAAGGTAAGCCCGTGGTGGCCGGTCTAAAGATAGTGGTCGATTGCGCAACGACTAATATTGTTGAGAGCAAATCCATGAAGTTGTATCTGAATGGCTTTGCACAAACCCAGTTTGCCGATGCTGGCGCTGTGAGCGCTCGGTTAAACCAAGATCTAAGCAGCGCCTTTGCCGGAGATGTGGTTGTTGAGCTGATACCCATAGATGAGTTGGCGGGGCAGTGGGCTACTATGCAAGGCCAGTGTTTAGATGGGCTGGATATCCAGGTGACACAGTATCAGCGAGCACCAGAACTGTTGGGTCTGGTCGACAGCACACCCCAAGTTGTGACCGAGGAATTGTACAGCCATTTATTCCGCAGTCTGTGCCCGGTAACGGCGCAACCGGATTGGGCAACGGTAATTGTCAGCTATACGGGCGAAGCGATAGATCATGCGGGATTGCTGGGTTACTTAGTGTCTTATCGCAGCCACCAAGCTTTTCATGAAACCACTATAGAGCGGATATACGCCGACATTATGGCGAGCTGCCAGCCCACGTTTTTGTCGGTAAATGGACGCTTTCAGCGCCGAGGGGGGTTGGACATAAATCCGTTTAGATCCAGTGAAGTCTGCACCGTGCCAGATGCTCGGATGCCACGGCAGTAGACTCATACTCAGCGGGTTCAGGCGGGTATCGTTAATCCTTTTTGGTTGGCGCGATTAACGCCTGAAACCATTTCAACCAAGTATTGTCTGTTCGCATCCAGCGTTCCAGACCGTCCATTTGCATAGCCAGCTTAGGTCCGTCGGCTAGCATGTCTTCGCGCCGAGTCAGTTTTTGGCTGGGGTCCAACTCTTTCACCACCCGGGCAGGATTGCCGGCAGCGATCACATTGGCGGGAATGTCGCTTGTGACCACGGAGCCAGCGCCAATAATAGAGTTCTCGCCGATAATCACGCCTTTACAAATAGTCGCGCCGTCGCCCACCCAAACATTGGCCGCCAATTTAACCGGTGCAGAACGACCAATGGCTTGAGTACGATCATAAATGTCGTGCCAGTCGGCATCGGTGATATATACGCCAGCAGCCAGCATAGTGCTGGCACCAATCTCCACGGACAACGCAGAGTCAATACGCACCCCAGGGCAGATCAGCACATAATCTTGGATATCAATACGGCCCTGATGGTCGTTCATTGCCCATGTGGTGAGGCGCACGTTTCTATCTGCTGCCGTAATCACATGGACCGACTGACCAAAACTGATTTCCTTACCGTAAATTTTCAGAAACCAGGGCTTCATGATCATCGAGTGATGGCCCATACGCTCCAATTGTGGGGCAATAAAATGCTTCACCCAACGCGCCTCGAGCTTACCTTGGAGAACTTTAAGGCTGTAAGGGCGGTGGTCTTTGCGCATGGTTGCTCATCTAGCAAATAATTCGCCAAGAGTACCCGAAATACTGACCTTTGCAGTAGGAATCTGAGAGGCTTTCCTCTAAGATTCCCCGCTCTATGGTGACCCACTTTGGTCCTCTAGAGGCGATATGCTGTGAACTCCGCCAGGCCTGGAAGGGAGCAACGGTAACAGCGGCTTCGGGCTTTAGATGTGACTGGGTGGGTTGCCACCATATTCAGGAGAGGTGGCAGAGTGGTCGATCGCGCACGCTTGGAAAGCGTGTAAGGTGTTAAAACCTTCGAGGGTTCGAATCCCTCTCTCTCCGCCATTTATTATTCCCAAGGCGTCCGAAGAAGTCTCTTCTCGTAACTATTCATCGCAAAAACAATCACTTAGAGTACATTAAGGTTCTGAGGTGTCAGCCTGCAGCCGTATCCTTGAGGGGGCATTTGTGGGGGCACACCTTGGTCAAGGTACGCTTTTAGGTTCGTCGCTAAATATGCAAACAGTGGCAAGTTAAGGTAATCGCTCTCTATCCTTTCCGCAATTAGCAGCAGCGCCTCTCGACCGTAGACATCTTCACCTCTATTTGCGGCGTCAATGACCGCTTTTTCATGGTTTAGGTCGTGTTCCTCCAAAGCCACAACCGATGCCCCTTCTTCTCATCTTTAACGCTTCAATCCAACTTTTTTGCAAAATAACCCCTAGATATTAGCCCAAATCAATATACTAATATTAGCGGTGACAGGAGAGTTAATATGTGAGAATATAATGCAGTCCATTAACGCAAACAACTGAGCCAACGAGCCCTGCGAATTCATAAAAATATAAATGTAAGGTTGAGTAAATGTCGGCGAATAAAAAACTACCTAAAGCGGTCAAAAATCTTACTCGGATTTGGGCGGAGAAAAAATTAGAGAAGAAGTTCACGCAGGTCGAAGCTGCTAAAATGCTCGGTTGGTCACAAGGTGCTATCTCGCAATACCTTAACAACCATTCCGACCTCGGTCCGGCTGCAGTAACTAAGTTCGCCAATTTCTTAGGCGTAGACCCTTTAGAGATCGACCCTAGCATCGCAGGTTTTCTGCCGAACACTAGAACGCGAATCGCAAAATACGACGCATCAAACCTTACAACGCCTGTGAACAGAACGTTCTTAGACACGAATCCTTCGAGTGCTTTCTGGGTCAGGATCGATGGAGAAAGTTGGACCGATCTTACAGGAGATCAGCAAAGATCAATCGGAGGCGCTCCGTGGCATATAAGAGTCTGTCCAGTTAAAGACTTCCCAAATGCCCGACTTTATATAGTGCAACTTAAAGGGAATAAAGAAGCTAAGCTTTATAGGTCGGAAGCATTGCCGCAAGCAAAATTGATCAACAAGAAATATTCCATACTAGATATTGATATTAACCTCAGTCAAACCGGAGAAAAGTAAGCCTTGTTACCACTAGAGGCCACAGATTGCGAACCCCTGCGCAAGCAGCGGGCGCGTGGATGACGTCGGTTCGGCCAAGGTTTTTCACTCAGTCGCTTTGAATATCAGCAGGATTGGTATTGAGGCGACTTTGTTGCTCTGTCCCCGCAATTAAGAAAGAAAATCGGGTACGAACTCGAATTTTTTTATTACAACGAACAAAGTCTATTGCATCAGGCGCCTTTTCAGGCTCCTATCAAGCAACCTGTGCCAGGCTTGTCAACGAGTCAAACCACGCCGTAGATTGCAGGTTGACTGAAATTTCTGGTGGCACGATCTGAGCGATAGTAGAAGAAGGGCCGCCCTTGGCTATACACGCTGATGGATGCGTAAGAGTAAGCGCTCTCCTTCCAGCTTCGCCGTAAATTTCAGCTGCTAACCATCGCCCCCAATAAAAAAATGGTTGATAGTTGTGTCGCCAGCCTCACTGGTATAGGTACCGTTAACCGTTCCATCAGCGTTAGAGTCAATACTGTTAGTCACCTCATTGCCATCAGCGTCGTAGCTAAAAGTTCTAATATAACTAAATCTGCCATTATTTTTGGTCAATAAATTTCCGTTCGCATCATGGGTGAAGTTAATGACATAATCCGTAGCACTACCACCATCGTCAGAGTAGTTAACCCTTAGTAGTTTACCGTTGGCATCGTAGGTCTGATTGGTTGTTTCATCTGCAGTACCGTCAGCGTCTAAATCGACGCTCTCGGACAGCACGCTGCCAATCCCATCATTTACGAACCTATAAATCGCATCGGCCTCGCCATCATTGTTAGTGTCATCTACCTGAGTAGCCTTATAGCCATTGGCGTCATAAGTAAAGCTGCTAACCGTATCGCCACGTCCGTCAACGTCAGAATCCACACTTATTAGCGTCAGTTTATTTGCGCTATCGTAGGTATAGGACCGAATTCTGTCCACAATACTGTCTGCGTCAACGTCATAGCTTTGAGTTAGTACATCACCTCTGGCGTTATAGGTTAAGGTCGTCACACTATTCGCAGCGCGGTCAGCGTTAGTATCATTCGTTTCGGTGACCTATAGCCTTTAGCATCATCGGTATACGATGTAATTTTGTCCGTGGCACCGTCACCGTCCCATCCTCGGTTCGCTCTAAAGAGTTGCCATTGTCATCACAAGTGAAAATATAAGCGAAGTCCGTAACATCAGCAGCGTTCGTCCTAATCCAGGTCAGCATATCGCCATTAGCATCATGTGTTTATGAGTCCTTGGTCTGTACAGTTTCGTCAACGCTGTAAGTGCGAGTCTCTAGGGCTTTAAATGAATGGGCGATCGATTGCGCTGAATAAAAATGATTCAGGGCCATTTCTGGCATCTTAATGTAACCAGAACTGATAAGGTCTCCTGTGGTCGCATTCATGACTTCGATCAGGCCCGTAGACTTTTTAAAATCGCCGTTATTCATAGTGATGTCGATTGTTACGCCGTCAACAATGGCACCGATTCCGTCGACGATGGAGATGCCGTTGCTCGCGTCTTTATCGCTGTCTAGTGCCTGTAAAAAAACGAGTATGTTGATCAGTTTATTAAAAGCAACGGCGTCTGCCTCCACTTGTCTCCCCGGCAGGGCAAGAAGCCGTAACTCATTCTGTGTCGTAGGTAAAACTGCACCCTGTATCAGATCTAAAGGCGTCATCTGTGCTGCCGCAGCGACGCTTTCCCCAAGTTGAAAGCTGCATATTGAGAAAACAATCGAGTCACCAGCTAGATATTCAAATGCACCAAACGCGTCCGTCACGGCTGATTGACTCGCTGTTGTGTACGTGAGCCCCTCAACAGCGCTATCGGAGAAAACGCTAGTTAAAACAGGTTCAACAACCTCCACCCTGCGTATTACGGCTGTCGCTGCATTGTTCGCAGCATCGCTAACATTATAGGTGATCGTATACATGCCTACCGCGGTTGTATCGACGGGATTAACAGTAACAATTTGGCTGGTGATTGGCCCGTCAACGTTATCGGAAGCGGTCGCGCCTGCATCGGTGTAAGTTGTACCCACTTCAAGGCTAACGCTGGCCGCACCCTGTAAGATAATCACGGGCTTCATGTCATCTTTGTTCGAGCTTCCTCCGCCACAGCCGACCAGTGCAACGGGGACTAAAAAAACACAAGAATTTTCATTGAATTGGATCCGCCAGTAGGTAACACAAAACTTTTGGGATTAATTCAAACGGCTTATTCATTCAACTGATATTAGTGAAATTAATATCTTTCCAGCTCTTTGCCAACGAATACTCTGGCCTGCTTGCCTGCTCAATTACCGCAACTGATAGAATCAAAACCCCATATGCCGCTGTTTTACTGATAATTTCAGCAAGTTGTATAGACATTTTACGACTGAGAACCTCGTGAAATATTAATCTGCTCCTGCGGATGTAGCAGTAATTCCATTTGAGTTTTCTATCAACAGTGGCAAGCCTGACAAAGAGATCACCCGGCCTGATCTTCTTTTACAAAAAGGAACCCGATTACCTATCCCCACAGAGTCGCCTAAACAAATTCTCTGAACAAAATTAAGAAGCAGAAAGTGACGGTATTTTCGGGATATTGACGATACGAACACTCCGACCCAATTACCCCAACTAATTAATTATCTAAGCTAATTAATTACCTACACTAATAAAAGATTGACATTCAATTGTTTCCCGCATTTAATGCTCTCAGAAGCCAGTCCGCTTTCGGAGAGAAAATATACGCCGCTGTTTTCACTCGAAGGCATTAGCGGCCCCTGTGAAGGACTACAAAAGGCGGTGTGGACGATAAATAAATTACGTGGGACGCAGAGGATGAATTCATTTCGCAATAGAGCTCGACAAGCCGGTCAGGGGATGACCGAATACATCATTATTGTTGCATTGGTCGCGGTCGCAGCTATTTCAGTTTACAACCTATTTGGTGACACCGTGCGAGGTCAAGTCGGCGATCTTGCTGCTGAGCTAGGAGGCGGGAAAACCCTAAAACTAGGCAATAAAGCTGGAAACGATGCTCAAAAGGAGGGTAAAGAAGAGTACGATTTAGCTGATTTTGATCAGGCAGAAAAATAGACAGGAAAGCGCAGAGCGCAGATTAGACAACGTAAATCAACAGTGTGAAGAGTACTGCCGAAAGAGATTCGCTAGGAGACCTCGTCGCGGCGTCGATACAAGTTTCTAGGTATCGCTGTGGTAGTGGTGCGAGTCGCTCTGACAAACAGTCAGGGCAGGCGATGGTGCTCGGGTTAATGTTCTTGGCCACAGCGTTAATTTTTATGCTCTTCATGTACAACCAAGGCCAGCTAACTAGACATCGGGTTCAGCTAGAAAACGCTGCAGATGCCACTGTCTACTCTCAAGCAAAGCTCGCAGCGAGAAATCAAAATTTCGTGGCGTATACCAATCGGGCGATGGTGGCCAATGAGGTCTCTATAGGGCAGGTGAATGCTCTCATGTCGTGGTCGGCGCGCTACAGGGATATGAACAGATTCATTACGGGTTACGCTCCATATAATTCTACCATAGGGCCGATTCCAGTAACTTTTTCGATGATACTCAGCGGAATTACGGCGCCGTATGTAGCGATGGGCACTGGCATCAATGCTGCGACAAAGCCAGTATCAATCCATTGGCCTACGATCGTTTCTTACTTCAATAGCGGGGTTGGAGTCTTTCAAGGACTCTTCACGCTAAGCACCTTGGTCGCTCAGTTCGAGGTAAATCAAGACGTTCTTAGGGGGAACCAGTTAGAAAGTGATAATGCCGACATTTACGCGCCCTTTATTAGCTACTATTTTTTGTTGCAGAACACGTTGATGACCTATTCGGGCGATCACTTCGATGCTGCGCCCTTTGTTAACGCGTTGGAGCAGGGGCTCGGTGTTGCAAACACTGGTGATACCAGCGCAGGGGACCAAGTGAGGGCCTATTTTCCAGGTGAATCGATGATTTCTCTAAATTCACCTGCCGTTACTGGCGGACCTGCCGCCGCCGATTCGCTTAAGGCATACCAATATTACTCGGCTATTGTAAATAAAAATAAAGATCCATTTACGAATGACCGGCACTGGGGTTTTGAGTTGACGGTGCCGGATATGATTCCCCCGTTCAGACTGCAATATGGGATTATGTCGGTAACTATCGATCTTGCCCTTCAGATTGGTTTTGTACTTGCTTCAGATGGAGGTTCCACCTATGGAGCTAATGGGGGCCTGGAGTCGGCTCGCGATATCAAGAAACTTGGGTGGTCGGCAATCGATGTCACTTCCTTCGGACTAGATCTTTTGGCGGGGCTTTATATAGAAGCGAGAATAGACTTCGGCTTTTTTAGCGAGACTTTTGTCTTATTAAACGAGTCGAGCTTGTTCGACTCGAGAATAGGCTTTCCCTTGGGTGGAGGGGCGAGTCAAACAGTCAGTAAAGTTCAGTTCGCAAAAAAAATTATGACCGATTGGTCGCGTTTAAATGAACCGAACGGACAGTATGGGGGAAACCCTCGAGACGCCGAAAATAATGGGGCTTTTGAACAGATCCATTTCCAAACTTTAATGGTCGGTCAGACGGCAGGGGGAAATATTTTTGGGCCTCCGACTAGTGTTAATACCAACTATGGCGGCCCTCCAGCGTTTATCTCGTTAGGGGAGAGCTTTAGGGAATCTCGACGCAGCTTCGAATACACGGTGGCTTTGGCGATAGATTTGAATGACATCGAAACGAGTGATAACGCAGACACTTTTGATATCGGGAATTCCAGTGAGACGCCGGCGGACAGCTGGTTGGAAGGAAATGAGATGTCAATCGGTTATACCCGGTTTGATCTTGATACCTGTGCTAGGGCCGAAGAGGCAAGTGGCGTAGGGAGTTATCAGCAGTCTGTTTGGGGTTCTGAACGACCGATGACAACGATAAGCTCAGCCGAAGTGTATTTTTCTAACCCGATGCAATCATATGCTAAAGGGTCCGAGGAGCCAGCTAGTTTGTTTAGCCCCTTCTGGGATGCCCGCCTAATCGAGCCATCTCTTATACCAACACTAGTTGCGTCTGGACAGATACCTTACCAAGAACTGTTTGGGCCGGGGATACCTAACGAAGCTATTGGGGCTACGAGGTGGTTGCTTAGGAAAATGGGCGAGCAGCTAGTTGATCGGGCGATTGACACGGCGGTCGCGGAAGTCAAGAGTCCGTTCCAATCGATGGTTAGACGGCAACTCGATGCTGCAGGCAGCGTAGCGTTGCGTAACAACGACAGAGTTGTCGGTGCTCTTGCTAATGGACTTACGCAGTTTGTGGGTTCTGCTGGAGGCGCTAACTGTGCAGGTTGAAACTAGTCGGTTTAAAATAACGAACGTGTCGCGCGCTAGTCAATCCGGTCAGGCCATATCTGAGTTTTTGGTCACGGTAGCCTTCGCTTTTTTGCCTCTATTTGTGCTGGTACCAACGCTGGGTAAGGTGATGGATCTGCAGTTCCAGAATCAAGTGGCAGGTCGATACGCTGTATGGGAGCGGACGGTCTGGTTTGATAATTTGTCCGGCGATAATCGCGATGACTTTGTCATAAGTAACTATGAATGGGAAAGCATCGCTTTGCGTAGCGAAAGTGAAGTTATCAATACACTTCAAAACCGCATTTTTTTGAATCATTCCTCTGGAGCCATTAGGCCAATCCAAAGTGCAGATGTGAACTTAGGTCGCGGCTCAGGTAGTTCTGTTTGGACCTACGTACAAAGTGACAACCCCATGTATGGAGGCACTCAAGTAGCTTCATTCTCTGAGCAAGATACGCCCGGGGTTGCTTATACGGTGACAGAATTTTTTGCGGACAGTTTAAATTCTATTAAGAGGCCCATTAACTTTTTGTTAGGTGCTATAGGTAACGACAATGAGGACTTGTTTGGTTTTCCGTTGATGAGCTCTGCTAAGGGTTACTACACTCCAACGGTTAGCACGACGCTAAATATTGGTAACGCTCACGGAGGAGGTATTTCAACCTGGGATCGTACTAATGGTCAGTTCACAGAAGGTATCGAAAGCGCTTTGTTTCAAAATTGGGACGGCGTGCTAACAAGTCGTGGAGCTATATTGTCCGACGGCTGGAGTGCGCAGAGCGTCGCGCATTATAAAGATAGGGCTGATGATCTCGTTCCGTCAGATGCATTCGATAATGACGTCTTTAATACGATTATAGGTCTTGCTGCCCTTGCGGAAGGGTTTGGCAACAGGGACAAAAGCGCTATTGGCAAATTACGCTTCGGTTCTGTGAGTGTTGAGCCTATGCCAGTGAAAAATGGTAATCCAGCACGGGTTAGGTGTGATGATGGCGTTTGTGAATTCGATGAATAATCTATGAAAAAATTCACTCTAACGCTGTATATTTTTCTCATATTTCTTAGCTGTTATGCCGTTGCAGAATGTGATTTTGATGACTTTCCAGTCCATCCCGAAATGAAGTTGGTCCCCATACTTGGCTCTGGCGCTGTCCACAATAATCAACCCGTGACCATTAAAGGTTTTTATAGCTCTAACTTAGATGTTGCGTTGCTCACTCGGTTTTATACGAGGAAGTGGGACGACAGAATTGTTGAGTCCAGCTTGTCGCCTTGGAATCAGTTGTCGACTTTAGTCGATAATTGTATGAGCACAGTGCAGTTTGTCGCGGCTGATAACGGTACCGAAGGGCGGTTGGTCATGACGGACTATTCCGTGAATATTGCTGATATGAAGCTAGGGGTAGGTGCGGTAATACCTAATGACGCTGTTGTGGTTACCGATACGGTTATGGACGACGGTGCCAAAAAAGGTCGGGTTACACTGGCGGCAAGTGGCCAAACACCGGCTGCGCTTGCTCGTTTTTACCGCAGTTCTATGATCAGAAAAGGCTGGGCGCTTGAACAAAGCTTTGTTGAAGACAGTGCACGGGTATTAGTTTTTCGTGATGGACCGGCGTTGAGTAACGTTTTGCTTGTGCCAATACCAACAGGTACTCAGATTTTGATCAATAGCGAGGAGCCGGATTGATTCGGTTTCAGCGCGGACAAACCATGGTGGAATATTTGGTCGTTGCTATGGCACTGGTGTCCTCCTTTTTTATTGCGAGTAACACAGACTGCCCAGGCTACAACAATTGCATAAGTAAGTTAGCGGGAGCAGTGCACGATCGTTATCAAGGTTACTCAAATGCTATAACGGACGTTCACGCCTATTCCGATGGTCAAGCGGTTCGGCCGTTGAACAGTGGAAGCGGCGGAAGCGGCGGAAGCGGCGGAAGCGGCGGAAGCGGCGGTGGGTCTGGAATTGACGGCGGGGCCCAACCTGCGCCTGATGAAGGTCTTACACGACAAGAGAGGCTTCTGGACGATAACGGAAACGATATTGGTGCCGTCTTGAGTGATGGCGTCGTTATTGATGATGATGGCAACGTTGTAGGTTCTTATGCGGATGGTGTGTTTACGTCCAATACTGGTGATATGCAAACTGGCAACATAGCAGCGGGAATTATTGATCAAGATGGAAACACCGTTTCGCCTACAGCCTGTGGTGCTATAGACCCTTCAGACAAAAAAGGGCGTAGAAAAGTGAGAAGGTTTGTCTATATCAGTACGGTCAACGGCAGAGCTTACGATCCCTTTACCTTGGACTTGGTGCCAGAAACCGAATATTTCGGAGACTGCATGATGGGTACCCAGCAAGTGTTTGACCAAGAAGGCAATGCTATTGATGGCAGTGTACTGGTTGATGGTTGGTACTATGCGTCAGTTTTCCTGCCCCCAAGTCGGAACGGCACCTTCCTAACCCCTGACGGCGAAGTTGTTTTGGTTATGCATGCCGAACGAAATATTTTTACAGGCGAGATTGTGACCACCTTTACCTGTGTTGTGTTACCCCTCGATTGGAATGGCTCTTCCGGCACGAATATAGAGAGTTATTTTCGAGCGGTTAATGCTAATCCATCGCAAGTGATTGGACTCGGTTCCGGGGTAAACCAGCTCTGCAATGCAAGACATATAATTGGAAATCTTGCCGGCGGAACGCTAGATGTGACTGATTTCTGATCATGCACGTTTTGATATTTATAATTTTTATGGGGCCGTTTGGTCCGTTCACTAAATGTGCCTTAGTCAATGTAGAGGGTTTAGATGTCTGAAGTATCTGTGTCGAAGTTAGCAATTGTTGCTGTCGTAGCCGGTGTGTGTGCTGCAGTGGGGACAATGTTTTTCTTAAGTGAGGTCGAAGAGAAGTACCGGCTAGCTGCTGAACCGGAACCGGTCAAAATGATTACAATCATTGTGCCTCGGATTAACTTGGCCCGCGGTGACCGATTAGAGCGGGATTTATTGGCAGCAAGAAGTATCCCCTTGGAATATGCGCCTGCTAACGTTTTGCAGGCTAAGGACATCGAGTCGGTGGTAGATCGCACGTTGTTGGCTGACGTTAATACTGGATTGCCGATGACTTGGCTTGCAGTGACCTCGACTAAGGCTAGGAATTTCGCAGACGTTGTGGAAATCGGCAGACGGGCAAGAACCATGCGAGTCTCTGAAGTCGATTCTATTGATGGTCTTTTGCGCCCAGGTGACCGCATTGACTTGATGGGGACATTCGAGTTGTCTGATCTTGGATATACAGAAACGCAGGGTGGCGCCAGCTCAATGCCTGACGATGCACTAATTGCTGTGTTGGAAAACGTGGAAGTTATTGAGTCCTCCAGAGTGGACAAGAACGGACGCAGATATACCTACAACACAGACAAGAATTCTAAAGACGGTATCGATATGGAATTCACCTTGTTGACTCTAAACCTTAGTCCTCGTCAAATTGCGCGGCTTGAGTTGGCGGAACGCACAGGTTCGTTATTTGCCGTTCTGCGTAACCCCAATGATACCGGCACAACTGAGTTTGAATATCTCGGCCTCGACATTCTATTAACGAAAGATTCACCACCCAGTGTAGACCTCGTTTTAGGCGTTGATGGAAAGCCGATCGGCCGGATTGTTGGTGATCAGGTGTTAGATGCCGACGGTAAGGTTATTGGTGAAGTGATAGATGGTAAAGCGGTGGCCTTTAGCGGCGAGAGCCTCGGAAGCATCGCGAAGAACATTTCAGCCGATGATCCGATTAACAGGGTTAAAGAGGTGGCAGACGTTGTTCGCGATGCCAATGGTAACGTTATTGGTCGGATAGTAGATGGGCAGGTGATTGACCGTTCAGGCAATGTGATTGGAACTGTCGAAAACGGTAAGGCGGTGAGTTTATCGGGCGTAAGTCTTGGTGAAATCGCTGAGAACGTGTCTTTAGACGCCAACGGTAGAGAAGTCAATTTAGAAAAAAGTACTGTTAAGCGTGACCTCGTGCTCGGCAGTGATGGTAAACCAGTAGGCACTATCGTTGGTGACCAAGTGCTTGATGCACAGGGTAAGATCGTAGGTAGAATCGTTGATGGCAAAGCCGTAGCGCTGGACGGTACTGCTCTTGGTGAGGTACGCCGGAATGTTTCTATTGATGATTCCATTTTTCAGATTGCCGAAATAGCTACCGTTGTTCGCGACAGTTCAGGTCGTATAGTAGGCAAGGTTGTCGACGGTAATGTCCTAGATGCCGAGGGCAATGTCATTGGTCTTGTAGACGAAAGGGGTCGCGCTGTCTCAAGTGATGGCGCTGTTTTAGGGGCTCTTGAATCTGGCGTCGCGCTAGACGCTAACGGTTTGGAGTTGGAATTGACTGACAAAGAAACAGTGGTTCGCAACGCACAAGGCGAAGTGATCGGTAGTTTGGTAGACGGTAAGGTGATAGATGC
>Ga0233432_10000049_pt1 | contig 94503 bp, 102 predicted proteins | sample SI_122_August201_6_FD_179870 | JGI IMG/M metagenome (GOLD analysis project Ga0233432, IMG submission 179870) | Seawater microbial communities from Saanich Inlet, British Columbia, Canada - SI_122_August2016_10_MG | ecosystem: Environmental > Aquatic > Marine > Inlet | place: Canada: British... | reverse complement strand
ACTTCTGATAATCTAGACATAGGATTTACAAAATCTCTTACAGGTATACCAATTAAAAAACTCTTCTTCATAATCTTATTTTTGTTTTACCATGCTATTAGGTTAGTAAATGTTATGAAAAGAAAAACAAAAATAATTGCAACAGTTGGTCCTAGCGTTGATTCTAAAAATAAAATTCATGAATTAATTGATTCTGGAGCTGATGTAATTAGATTAAACTTTTCTCACGGTTCACACGAAGACCATAAAAATATTGTTGATTGGGTAAGAGACTATCCGAAATCAATTGCGATAATGCAAGATATACAAGGTCCCAAAATTAGAACTGGAATCTCACAAAAGGACACTTTTTTGAACGCCGGTCAAGTTGTCGAGCTAACTAGCAAAGAAAGTAAATCAACTGATAAATCTATATTTATAAATTATGAAAATCTATTGACGGACATCAAACCTGGCGAAAGAATTTTTATTGATGATGGTCAAGTTGTAATGAGAGTAATTGAACTGACTGGTAAAAACATGGCAGCAAATATTGAAATTGGAGGAGAGCTTAGAGATAATCAAGGGGTCGCTTTTCCAGATTCTAAACTTTCTGTTTCTGCGATTACATTGAAAGACAAGGAAGATTTAGCATATGGTAAAAAAATTGGTGTGGATATTGTTGCTGTCTCATTTGTAAGAAAAGCTTCTGATATAACTGAAGTAAAAGCACTTGTTGAAAGTAACATCAAAATTATTGCAAAAATTGAGCTTAAAGAAGCTATGAAGAATTTAGATTCAATTATTGATGAATCTGATGGAGTAATGGTTGCAAGAGGTGATTTGGGTGTACAATTACCACTCGAACAAGTTCCATTTGCCCAAAAGAAAATATTAGACACGGCTAACTATAAAGGAAAAATCTCAATCACAGCAACAGAAATGTTACAGTCTATGAAAACTTCATTTAGACCTACTAGGGCTGAAGTTACAGATATAACTAATGCTATTTTAGATGGAACAGATGCAGTAATGTTATCTGCTGAAACTTCTATCGGCGATCATCCTAATAATGTTGTGAAGGTAATGGCGTCAATCTGTGAAGAGGCAGATTCTAATAGTCACTATTCATCTATGAGATTTAAGACTTTATCTTCGGTTGATACTTTTGCTACTTCACTAGCTAAAGCTGCAGTTCAAGTTGCAAATGACATAGATGCTAAGGCCATTGTTGCATATACCGAAACTGGAAGTACTCCTCTTTTGATCTCTAATTTTAGACCTAGTGCTCCAATAATTACTTTTTCTGCAAAAGATTTAACACTGAGACAAATGAATATACTTTGGGGCGTAGAACAAACAAAAATAGAAAGATTTGATACAACAGAGGAGATGTTCAAAATTGCAGATTCTTGGCTGCAAACCCATAAAAACTTTAAAAAAAATGATAAAGTTGTTATTGTTGCAGGAACACCTCCAAACCAAGAGGCCGCAACAAATTTATTACGTGTAATGAAAATAGGTGAGTGATGGGACAGAAAATAGAATTAAAAACTACATCTTTTAATAAAAATATAATATTTGATTTAAATAGATCATTATCAGGTCAAGACGGTATAACCTATCACAATATTGCGGATGCTTCACTACACGAAGAAGTAAGTGCACAGCTAGCATTAAAACTTTTTAAATTTTCACAAGACATTGAAAGTATCTTTATACAGTCAAATATTGTAACCGTAAATTTTAGTAAAAATATGGGTACGGGTGTTGAGGAATTTTCAAAGCTAATTGAAAATTTCTTTCTATTTTATGGTGAAGAAGAATGAAAGTTGGCGTAACAGGAGCAAGTGGATATGTTGGAAAAAAAGTAGTAAAAGTACTACAAAATAACAACCATGAAGTATTTAAATTCGTAAGAAGATCCGTAAAAAGCGAAAATGAAATCTATTGGAGCCCCTCAAAACAAGAAATAGATAGTGAAAAATTTGAAAAACTGGATGCAGTAATACATCTTGCAGGAGAAAGTATTGCCCCAAAAAATTTACTAGGTTTTTTGCCTTTTTCTGGTGGACGCTGGAATAAAGAGAGAAAGTCAAGAATTTATTGGTCACGTAAATGGGCATCTGATTTATTTGTTTCTACATTTCAATCTGCTGAAAATTTTCCTAATATTTTTATAACCGCATCTGGCAATGATATCTATGGTGATCAAGGAGATAATGTTGTCACTGAAGAAACGGCATTCAATAGAGGTCAATTCTTACAACTTGTAGCTGAAGAATGCTGGGAAGAACCACTTTACGAACTTAAAAAACTTGGAGTAAGAGTAATTTCTGCACGTGCTGGAATCATGTTGGGTAAAGGAAATGTTGCTACTGATATATTTACCCTTATTTCAAAATTAAATATAAGTAGTCCAATTGGGAAGGGAACACAATATTTTTCATGGGTTTCTGTCAACGATGTAGCTAAAGCTTATAATTTCTGCCTTGAGGAGGAGAGCATTGATGGTCCGGTAAACATAACTTCTCCACAACCCCTTATGCAAAAAGATTTTTCTAAAACTATCGCAAAAATAATGAATAAAGCATATTTCTTTCCTCCAGTACCTGAAGTTCTAATGAAACTTGCAGTCGGCTGGGAGCTTGGTGAAAGTCTTGGTTTGAATAGTATTAGAGCCATTCCTAAAAAATTATTAGCTGCTGGATTTGTATTTGATTTTCCAACTCTTGATACTATGAAAGATGATTTCATCTAATGTCTTCATATGAAGATAGAATGTCAGAAAAATACGGTTTTTTTGGCGTAAATAAAAAAATAGATACTGATGAACAAACCCAAAAAACTCAAAATGAACATACTGAGGAATCCCAAGTTTCAGATGAAAATAATTTAATAGTACCTCTGGAGGCATGGCAAACAGTTCTAAATCAATTAGGTAATTTACATGAGGCGAATCAACTTATGGCGGAAGCTCGTGAAAGAGCTGCTAAAGCTGAAGCTGAAGCTGAATTTTTAAGAGAAAAACTAAAAAATACTAGAGAACAATTAGATACTGTAAGTAAAAAGAAAAAGTTCTTCTTTTTCTAAATCTTTTGCTCGTCGGAGACACCTCTAATAATATAAAATGAGATTGCAAGCAAAATTATTAAAACTCCCATTGCAGGATTTCTACCAAGGCCTAAAGTATTTACTACAAATCCCCACAGCAGCGGACCAAGTATTGTAGCAAACCTACCCACAGTAGAATAAAGCCCATAAAATTCACCAAGATGCTTTTCAGGACTTAATCTTGTCATAAATACTCTATCTACAGCAAAAATACCTCCAATATTAAATCCACCAAGTACACCGGTAACATATATAAGCCAAAGTTGATCAAATTCAGTAGCAATAATTGCTATAGAAAGAGATACCATCCAACACACCAAACTTACCAACGTTAACTTACGTGGTCCATATATATCAGCTGCTTTACCAAATACATATCCACCTATAATGGATATTATTATTGCTAGACCAAGCAAATTTTGGCTATCACTTGGACTTAATCCGACTTCTTCAACTAGGTAGACTGCAAGCAATCCACTTATCAGAGTATTTATTGCATCAGCGTAGAAAAACCTTCCTACAAGAAATCTTGTTAAGCCAGGATATTGGGTCGAGTGTTTCCATGATTTGATAACTAAAGAAATGGACTCTGTGATCTTTATCGTTGATTTCTCATTACTTACTTTTTTTTCTTTAATAAAAATAAAGGCAGGAAGTGAAAAAATTAAAAACATCACTGCTACTGATCTAAATATTTCAACATAGCTGTAACCATAGTTTTGCAATAATGTAGCAACTCCAAACCCTAGTAGGGATCCAACGTACCCAAAGGCGACACCCATTCCAGATATACGTCCTCGATTTGTAGGAGTACTAACTGATACAAGTAAAGCATCATACACTACTGAACCAAGATTAAATCCTATTAAAGAAACAATAAAAAATAATACTGAAATATTTACATTAAATGTTCCTAAAAGAAATGTTGCAACGATACATATGAGAGTTGTAATTAGAAGCATTGGTTTCTTACCTTGAGACCCATCTGACCTCGCACCAACCCAGGGACCTAGAATCGCAACTATTACCATTGCGCCAGAAGTTGCAAATCCTAACGACTGGTCTGTCCATCCTTGTTCTGTAACAAGCCAAACTGAAAAATAAAGACCGGGTATTACAAAAGCGTATACAGTATTTGCTAAATCAAAAAAAAGCCATGAGTAAAGACTTTTTTTTTGTATATTATTCATTTAAGATCTTTAATTGCCTTTGAAAACCTGCTCAATCCTTCATGTAAATCATCATCGCTTAGAGCATACGAACATCTTAAAAATCCATTTTTTCCAAATACTTCACCAGGAACAAATGCTATAAAATATTCATCAAGGAGCCAATTACAAAAATCAATAGAGTTATGCACACCATTTATGACACCGTTACTACTGTAATAACTTACATCAGGAAATAGATAAAATGCACCGGTAGATTTTATAAGGTTTATATTTTCAATATTTGAAAACTCTTCAATAGCGTATAAACGTCTTCTATTAAAACTTTCTTTCATTAATTTTGTTTCATCCAAACCATTTTTAAGAGCGGAATATGCTGCTATTTGTGAAATATTTGCAACATTAGATGTAGCATGAGACTGAATCTTTTTTGCCATATCTATAACATCCGCATTAGCAATAATCCAACCTACTCTCCAGCCGGTCATCGAATAAGCTTTTGCAACACCATTAATGACTATTGTGTTATTTAACTCAGTATCGTATTGTGCGGGTGATGGCGAAGTTATGCCTTCATAAACTAAATGTTCATAAAGTTCATCGGAGAGTATCCATACGTTATTCTCAAAAGCCCAATTATATATTTTTTCTGCTTCTTCTTTTGTATAAACTACTCCAGTTGGATTTGATGGCGATACCCACACTAAAACCTTTGTTTTAGATGTTTTTAAAGAATCTAGTTGATCGGTATTAATTTTAAAATCATCATCAAATTCTGTATCTACAATGACAGGATTTCCTCCGGATATCTTCACAGCCTCAGGATAGGTTGTCCAATATGGTGATGGTATAAGCACTTCATCACCCGGATTGAGTATTGACATAAATGTTGTCAAGATTGCATGTTTACCACCATTGCTCACTAGAACATTTTCTTGTTTTACATTAATTCCTGAATACAGTTCACTGGTTCTCACAATTTCTTCTTTTAAAATTGTCAAACCTGCAACAGGTGAGTATTTATGATTTGAGGTATCCTCAGCAGCAGCCTGTACATCTTTTATTACATATTCTGGAGTAGGAAAATCAGGTTCACCAGCACCAAAACCAATAACCGGTTTTCCTTGTTCTCTTAAAACACGAGCTTTATTAGATATAGCCATTGTCCCTGAGGGAGTAATCAATTTACTTAGTTTTGCTATTTCCATACAAATTCTTTCATAATTATTTTAACCATAATAATTTAAAAACTATGCTTGGTCTTTATTAAACTATATTCATGGAAAAAATACTGTTAGGCAAACCTGTAGCTGAATTATTGGATAAGAAAAGTAAAAATGTAGTCAGTGACTACACTGCCAAATATAATAAACAACCATTGCTAACAGCTATAACTGTAGGAGACAATCCTGCTTCTCTCCTCTACGTTTCGAGAAAACAAGATAAAGCAATAGAACTTGGAGTAAACTTTAACTGGGTTAAGCTCTCAGAAAGTTCAACTTCGAGTGAAGTTAAAGAAGCAATCGAGGATTCTCAAATAAAATCACAAGGAATTATTGTGCAACTTCCCCTTCCTGAGCATCTTGATTTTGAGGATATTGTAAACCTAATACCTCATGAAATTGATATTGATGGTCTAACTACTCATAATTTAGGTTATTTGTTTTCAGAAAATTATAAAATCATACCAGCTACCTCACTTGCAGTATTAGAGCTTTTAAAATATTATGATATTCAAACAGAAGATAAAAATATTGTAATTGCAGGGAGATCAAGATTAGTATCATCTCCACTATCCAAACTCCTAAGTAACAAAGAATTCAATGGAAACGTTACAGTTGTTCATAGTAAAACTTCAGATCTGAAATCATACATGAGAAATGCAGATATTGTTATATCAGCAATTGGAAAAAGCTGGATGATAACAGCTGATTATCTAAAACAAGATTCCGTTGTCATCGATATTGGAATTTCTAATACTGACAAAAAAAATTATGGCGATGTCAATCCTGATGGGTTGAATAATCACTTAGATGCTAGATCACCTTTTCCAGGTGGAGTAGGGCCGATTACCGTATCAGCTCTTTTCGCAAACCTAGCAAAGCTTATTAAATAGAAGCCCATTCTTCTTCAGATATAGTTTTATCCATATCTACTTTTCTAAGAATTAAGAATCCTATTACAAAGAATGAAGTAATCACTGGTAATGAGAGTCTTGGATTTCCAGTAGAAGCACTTACGTAGCTATAAATTAATGGCCCCCAGATAGCTGAAAACCTTGATAGGACTGAAAAGAATCCCATGAATTCTCCTTCTGCACCCTTTGGAAGCATAGAAGCATACACGCTCCTGCTAACTGACTGTAAGCCACCCATTCCCATTGCAGTAAATACGCCTAATCCAATAACTGGTAAAAATTGTTTTTCAGGTATAAATGCTGCAGCATTACCAACTAGAAATATTAAGAACATTGTGTAATACAATGTATTTTTTTGGCCGATGCGTTTTACCATTATTCCAGCTAGTTTTGCTCCAAAATATGCAACAAATTGTACAACTATAAACACAATGATTATCTGTGTTTGATCTAGAAGCAGTACCTCAGTAAAATATGCGGCAGACATATTAATTACTGTTTGTAATCCATCCCAGTAGAAAAGGTATGCTATTAGAAAATACATTAGAAATGGAAATTTTCTAATTTTCTTTAGAGTTTTAAAGTTTTTGCTATATGCGTTAGCAAATATGCTACCTTCAATTGAGACAGGTTGACTTTCTGTTATTTTCATTCTTGAAAAACTCATTATTGAAAAAATTAACCACCATACACCTGCTGAGGAAATCGCAATCCTTGATGCCATTGCTGTTTCGATGCCCAGCATGTCTGGTCCAAGCTGTATCAGTGCTAGTGAGATGACGAGCTGTAGTCCACCACCTAGATACCCAAGTGCATATCCACGAGCAGAAACTGTATCAATTGTATCGTCAGTAGTAATATCTTTCAAAACGCTGTCATAAAATACATTTGATCCTGTTGCTCCAAATTGTGCAAGAAAATATATACCTAGTGTAAAAATAACGTCTCCTGACGTTGCAAAATAAAATGTAGATGCAAATACAGCACCACCATATGCAAAGATTTTAAATAATTTCATCCTATTTCCAGATAGGTCACCAATAGCTCCGATAGTCGGCATAATTAGGAAGAATATAAACAATGCAGAACCTATTGCAAATCCCCATACTTCAGCTCCTGTGTAGAGGTTGCCTCTGAAGTTAAAACCCTCTGCTGGGACAACTACACTCACAAAATATACTGGCAAGATAGCTCCAAGTGTGGTCGTCTCATATGCAGATTTTGCCCAATCATATAGACTCCACCCAAAGATTGTTTTTTTATTATTTTTTTCTGTCATTTTTCTCCTATTAAAAAAACTTTAATATTAAAAATTTAAAGTTGTCGGAAAGAATAATAAAATTAATTAATTAATCGACTATATTCTATTTATGTCTCTAATCAAATTTAAGGATAAAAATCATGGGATTTAAGTGTGGAATAGTTGGAATGCCAAATGTAGGTAAATCTACATTATTTAATGCTCTTACACAAGCAGGTATTGAGTCTGCTAATTATCCCTTTTGCACAATAGAACCTAATGTTGGAATTGTTCCTATTAATGATTCAAGACTTAATGATTTAGCTCAGATAGTTAATCCAAAAAAAGTTATACCAACAACAATGGAATTTGTAGATATTGCGGGCCTTGTTAAGGGTGCTTCTCAGGGAGAAGGTCTAGGTAATCAATTTTTAACAAATATACGTGAAACGGATGCAATAGTACATGTAGTTAGAGCTTTTGAAAATGAAGATGTAGTACACGTGTCGGGAAAAGTTTCTCCAGCTGATGACATTGAAATTATTAATACAGAATTAGTTTTGGCTGACTTGGCGACTGTTGAGAAACTGTATGAAAAAGCAATTAAGAATACTAAATCAGGAAAAAAAGAAGGGATGCCATTAAAAGAATTATTGGAAAAAGTTCTTCCTGTACTTGAAGAAGGCAACAGTGTTCGAACTTTAAGCTTTAATGATGAAGAAGCCAAGTTGTTAAAAGGATTTCAGCTATTAACAATAAAACCAGTGTTGTATGTAGCAAATGTAGGTGAGAATGGTTTTTCTGATAACCCCCATTTAGATGCAGTTATAAAATTTGCTGAATCAGAGAATTCTGAAGCGATTGCTATTTGTGCTGATATTGAAGCTGAAATATCTGAATTAGAAGATGAGGAAAAATATGCTTTCCTTAGTGAAATGGGACAGAGCCAATCTGGACTGGATAGGTTGATAGAAGCTGGATATAAATTACTGGGTTTACAGACTTATTTTACAGCAGGTGAACAAGAAGTCAGAGCCTGGACTATAAATGTAGGAGATACAGCACCACAAGCTGCTGGCAAAATTCATGGTGATTTTGAAAAGGGTTTTATTAGAGCAGAAACGGTAGCTTTTAATGACTATGTTGATAATAATGGTGAAAAGGGCTCCAAAGAGGCAGGAAAACTTCGTTCAGAAGGTAAAGAATACACAGTTAATGATGGCGATGTTATGCATTTTTTATTCAATGTATAGAATAATCGATAAGTATTAAGACTAATAATTATTACTAAATTCATAAAATTTTTAAGTAATTCTTTATGAAAACAAATTTTGTGACATAATAAAGCACGTGAAAGTAATAATTGTTGGGGCTCATGGCGAAGCTAAAGAGCTCATAAATAGAATAAGTACGGGTTGGAATGTTTCTGTAATTGATATGGACCAAGACAAATTACGAAACTTTAACCCAAATAGACAAATAGAAAAATATCAAGGTGATGGCACGTCCACTTTGGTTCTAAAAAAAGCAGGTATAGAGACTGCGAGCGCATTAATTACACTAACGCTAGACGATGAAGTAAATATAGAAATTCTAAAAATTGCTAAAAGTCATAAAATATCACGACTTTCGTCAGTAATTAATGATGAATCGAGCATAAAGTATTACGACGAATTAGAAGTTGAACTTGTTGACCCAAATATTTTATTAGCAAGAAGGTTTGAGCAGATATTGGAACCAAGAAGAGTGGTGTCACAAGCTTTTGCAGGTGGCAGAGCAGAAGCAATTGAATTAGAGGTAAATGCTGACAGTCCAGCAAGAGGTAAAAAACTAAAAGAAATTGGATCAGATTATTTTATTGTTGGTGCACTTTTAAGAAAAGGTAAAGTTGTTATACCCCATGGAGACACTGAACTACAAACAGGGGATTTAGTAACTGTTGTTCTACAATCTGGTGCATTTGGAAATGTAATAAAAATGTTTTCTGGTTCTGAATCGAGATTTCCTCTTGAATTTGGTAAAAACACAGCAATTGTTATTAACTCCGAAGAAGAACTTAAGAATCTTACAGAAGCTGAATTTTATACCCGAAACACAAAGGCTGAAGAGCTGGTAATTCTATCACAAGAAAGTATATTCACAGACTCAAAAGAAGAAGATGCAACGACATTTGAGGCTATTCTTAAGGATCAAAAATTTCGTACAGAAAATACGCAAAAAAACTCTCTTAAAGAGATTGAGTCTAAACTTGACGAATTATCGATTGGTACCTTAATTATTCCTGTAACTGAAGAGGTAAAGACCTCAACAATACGTTCATATATTAATTTTTCAAATAAAAATAAAATTCCAATACTGTTTTCAAGGGGAACCTCACCTATAAATAACATTGGATTTTTATCAAGTAGTGATTTTTCTGAAAACAGTCCTACTACAATTTCTTTTGATATTGCCTCAACTTTAAAATCAAAAGTATTTGCGGTTGTTGTTGATCAACCAAAATTTATCTCTCATGAGAATACCGAATCTAAAAAATCTATAATACAAAAACTTCAAGATGCAGCTCTATCAAATGAGGTTCAATTAGAGTTACTTTCCGAAGAAGGAAATGAAGCAAAAATATTTACATCTCTTACAGACAAGTTTGATTTATCGATAATTGGTCATAATCTATCCACTACGTGGCAATTAAAGAAAACTACAGAGTATATTTCTAAGAATTCTTCTTCTTCAGTTTTATACATTCCGATTTAGGAGTTTTATGGAAAGTTTTGATGCAATATCGTTGGTAGTAATATCTTTGGGAGCTTTCCTCCTTCCACTAGTTGGTTCTCGACTTAAAATTCCCTCAATTGTTCTTGAAATAGCATTTGGTATTATTGTTGGGCCAGTTCTTCATTTGGTCGAACCCTCTGAGTTTATTTCAGGATTAGCAGTTCTTGGATTTCTATTATTAATGTTTCTTTCAGGTTTTGAAATAGAATTGGAAACATTTAGAGAAAAGGGTCTTAAAACTTTAGCCATACCAATTCTTGTTTATTTATCTACAGTTGGTATCTCTTTCTTAATTATCACTGAATTAGAGTATCCAATATTTTTAGCTCTCGTTCTATGTACTACAAGTGTAGATATTGTAATTTCTGTATTGAGAAGTGATGACACTATCAAGACTGATTATGGACAGATGTTATTCATCATTGCCTTGCTTGCTGACATATTGACTTTATTAGCTGCAACTGTTTATGCATCCGTAATTAAGTCCAACGGTCTTTCAATTGAAAATTTAAATATCATTCTTTATTTTGCAATTGTCATTTTCCTTTTAAGAATCTTAAGGAGATTGGCTTGGTGGAATCCACAATTATTTTCAAGAATGTTTGATGGAAATGATCCTGAGGAACTTGGTATTAGAAGCTCGTTAGCACTCATGTTGGCATTAGTAGGTGTCGCAGTTTTATTCGATATTGAAGCTATTTTAGGAGCATTCCTAGCAGGTAGTCTATTTGCTTTTGTTTTTCCTAACAGAGGAAGTTTGGAGAGTAGCCTTAAGGGATTCTCCTATGGTTTTTTAATTCCAATTTTTTTCATAAATATTGGATTAAATTATGATATATCACTCTTCTCTAATACTGATTTCTATGTAGATGTACTATATTTATTTGGAATTGCAGTTCTTGTTAAGGTTCTACCTTCACTTCTTCTAATATTTTCAAAAATTTCAGTGCGGAAAATACTTGGAGGAGGATTTTTACTCTCTGCTAGATTTAGTTTAATTATTGCAATGGCTGAAATAGGTGTTGAACTTGATTTGCTAACTAAGAATCTAGAACAACAGATTATATTACTAGCGGTACTAACTGCTACAGTTTCACCACTCATGTTTAGAATATTTAACAGGACAACTGAATCTTCTTAATGAAGTCAAGATTAATACTTTATCTCAAAGGCGTAGCCATGGGTGCTGCAGATATTGTGCCAGGAGTTTCAGGTGGAACCATCGCACTTATCACTGGTATCTACGAGGAACTTATAACTACAATTAAAAATATAAATTTAGATTTATTTAAATCCTTTTTTGCGTCTGGATATAAAAAATTTTGGATTGAACTCAATGGAAATTTTTTAATCACTCTTTTATTAGGAATTTTTACTTCTGTTATTTTACTCGCACAGGTTATAGTCTTTCTGCTTGAAAATCATGAATATAAACTCTGGGGATTTTTCTTCGGTCTAATAGTTGCTTCTGCTGTTTTAATACTTAAAGATATTCAATCTTTTAGTATTAATTTAGCATTTTGGGTACTTGTTGGCATAATTGCTGCTGGAGCTATATCTTTATCAAATTCTACAAATATCCCAAATACAGACGTCTATGTATTCTTTACAGGATCAATTGCTATTACAGCAATGATTCTTCCTGGAATAAGTGGTTCTTTTATTCTTTTGTTGCTTTCTAAATATGAATTCATTATTAATGCAATAAAAGATTTTGAACTGAGAGTAATAATTGTGTTCGCAGCGGGATGTATCTTTGGATTGATAATATTTAGTCGATTTTTGCACTATTTATTTCAAAATTATAAAAATAAATTACTTTCATTATTATCAGGGTTTCTAATTGGTTCGTTAATAAAAATATGGCCATTTCGTCAAAACATAGAAACAAGACTTAATAGTGATGGCGTTGAAGAGGCAGTTGTAACACAACCAGTCATACCTGATTTAACTGAGGCTAATTCAATTGTATTTTTTATTGCATTCTCTTTTTTGGGTTATATATTAATTACATTCATTCAAAAGAAATCTATAACTTAAAATAATTACAGAATCTAGTTACAATTAAGTCATGAGATTAGGACTACCAGAACTTTTAATTATTTTAACAATTCTATTGTTACTCTTTGGGGCCAAGCGTTTACCAGGTCTTGCTAAATCTTTAGGTAAATCTACAAGAGAGTTTAAAACTGGTCTAGAAGAAGAATAAACTTTGAAAAAGATATTAATTCTCTTTTTCATATTTTTTATTTCATGCACATCTGCAGAAGTAGTTGAACTTTCATCAGGAGAAGAAATATACACGTCTAGGTGTTCAGCATGCCACGGTTCAGATTTATCAGGTCGAGTAGGGCCTAGTTTAAAAGCAGATTCTAAAGCAGCACAAATGTCTGATTCATATTGGATTCAAACAATAACTAAAGGTATGGGTTCAATGCCTGCTCAAAGATTGAGTGACAATGAAGTAACACTGGTAATTGATTTCATTAAAGGACAGTATTAATTTACTCTTGAGTTATTTTCATTAAGCTCTTTAAGTTTATCAATTGTTATGTCTAGTTCTTGCATACTTTCTAATCTCCAGCTCCAATTATCATTTTTAGTACCAGGGATGTTAAATCTTGCACTTCTACCTAGATTTAGTACATCCTGAATTGTTGTCACTGATAATATAGCTGGGGACTCCCAAACTAATGAAATAAAATTCCAGATATCATTGCTGTATGAATATTTTAATTTTTGTTTATATTCATCAAAAGATCGCATCTGAAAATCATTTGACTCTTCAAACCATTGACCAATCGTTGGACTGTCATGAGTACCTGTATAAGCAATAATATTTTGATTCCAATCATGAGGGTGTATTTCCTTATTAACCCCATCAGAAGGGATTCTTTGTTGCAGTACTTTCATTCCAGGAATGTTATATTCCTTGAGTATTTGATTGGTTTCTTGCAGAATGACTCCAAGATCTTCTGCAAGAAGTTTTGACATAGGTATATTCTTACTAACTTCTTTAAAGAAGTTTTTCCAGGGACCCTTCCTCCATTCTCCATTAAGAGCTGTTTCATTTATGGGAATTGCCCAGTATTGAAAGAACCCTACAAAATGGTCTATTCTTAAATAATCAAATTTGTCTAGATTATTTTGAAGTTTATTAATCCAGTATTCATAATTACCTAAACGATTATTTTCCCAATTATATAGTGCTGTGTTCCAAATTTGGCCATCAACTGTAAAGTCATCAGGTACAGCACCTGATACATATGTCATTTCTCCATTTTCATCAAGATCAAATAATGACTTATCACTCCAAACATCTGCTGAATTGTGATTTACATAAATAGGTATGTCTCCAAGTATTTTAATTCCTGATTTGTTTGCATATTCCTTCAATTGGAACCATTGTTTATAAAACTCAAACTGAGTAAAAAGATTAAATTTAAAGTCTGATTCGAATTCCTTTATGACAAATTCAAATAATTGTTCTGTGTAGTTATATTCTGAATCAATCCATTTGTTCCATGAAACTTTATTTTTCTGATCCAGAGTAAGAAAAGTCAGATGTTTTCTTATTGTGCTATCTTCTAAAAAAAATTGATATTCTTTTTCGTTTATATCAATATTTTTAGAAGATAGTCTCAAATATTCTTTTTTATAGTCGTAAACCTTTTTGTAATCGACAAATTTCTCATTAAAAACCTTATCTTCAATTTTTATTCCTTCATTAGAAGATAAATTGGTTAAGTCGATAAGGTTAATGTTTCCTAAAACAGATGAGGGACTCGAGTATGGAGAGTATTCAATTTCATCTGTTGGCCCTAAAGGTAATACTTGCCACACTTTAGTTTTTGTTTCTACCAAATAATCAATAAATTCATATGAGTTTTTACCAAAATCTCCTATTCCAACTCCACCAGGGAGAGATGTAGGATGTAAAATTATTCCACTATTTTTTTTTATATCCAAAAAAAACCTCTTATTAATAAGTATATAATAAACTTTTAAGAATTAGAAAGTTTAGTAATGGTAGAAAATCATTCACCAGAATTTATAGATAAAGATGAAGCACAGAAGTTAGACTTTTTTGAGGGTGATGTTCATTTAGGTCATTATGATATTCGTTTTAATTATGAAGATAAAAAATATTTCTCAATAACCCCAGATGGTACGTGTGTTTTAAGAGTACACACTGAACCAGGAATTAAGAAACTATGGTTACTTCTAGAAGATGACCAATTTAGACCCCTTGAAATCAGTGAGTATGCTTCAACTGATAGATTTAAGTTTTGGGAAGTTCAAATTGAGTTTCGTTCAAAAACCGCAAAATTTAGTTTTGCTGCAACTACTAATGATGATTTAAATTTATATTTTGGGACTAGTGGTATAGCAAATTTTATTTCTCCATCTGAGAAATGGATATTCAGCTCTGATGAATTTAATCGTCACAAAATACCTGACTGGGTCTACGGGGGAGTTATGTATCAGATATTTCCTGATAGATTTAAAAATGGAGATAGTTCATTAAACCTAAATGGCACATTACCTTGGGATAGCCTCCCAACAAGACTGGGATTTCACGGAGGAGACTTGTATGGTGTTATTGAAAAACTTGATTATCTCAAAGAATTAGGTGTAAATATTTTGTATCTAAATCCAATTTTTCTTTCGGGAAGTACCCATAAATACGATTCCTGGGATCATTTTAAAGTAGATGACTCACTTGGGGGAGACGAGGCATTTCGACAATTAATTACTGCTGCTCATAGTAAGGACATGAAGGTGGTTCTGGATTGTTCACTAAACCATGTTCACCCTCGTCATTATGCTTTTCAAGATTTAATTAAAAATGGTGAAGATTCTAAGTATAAGAATTGGTTTACAGTTTATGATTATCCGGTAAGACTACAGCATAGACCACATCTATATTCAAACACTTATAAAGTAGGGTGGGACGGAAATGCTGAAGAATATAAAACATATTTAGATAAAACATTTAAAGAATCAAAAGTTCCTGTCGAAATAATTCATGACGATGGACCAATAGTTGAACCTTCCTATAAAGCTTGGTGGGGTGTACCAGATATGCCGAAAGTGAATCTGGTTGACAAAGACGCAAGACAATGGGCATTAGATGTAACCGAATACTGGATTAAAAATTTTGATATTGACGGATGGAGGATGGATGTAGCTAAAGAACTTGATTTTTCTTTTTGGAAAGATTTTAGAAAGATAGCTACAGATTCTAAAAAAGACATACTTCTTTTATCCGAAATATTTGGCGATACATCTCAGTGGCTCCAAGGGGACAGATTTGATGGAACAATGAATTACTCTTTTAGAGAAGCAATGACTGATTTTTTTGCGATACAAAGAACTTCACCTCAAGAATTTAAACATGCTCTTGCTAACTTGTACTCCATGTACTCTTTTGAGGCTCTTTCTTCATGTCAAAATTTATTAAGTTCCCACGATGTTAAAAGATTTCTTAATCGATGTGGGGATAACATTGAGGGTATGTTTGGTGCAGTGTTCCTTCAAGCAACATTCCCAGGCATAGCCGGGATATATTATGGTGATGAAATTGGCCTTAAGGGTGCCGACGATCCATTTAACAGAGAACCATACCCTTGGGACTTAGAAGATACATGGAATAAGGATTTATTTAAATACACAACTGTGCTCATGAATATAAAAAATGAAAATCCAATATTAAAATATGGTAGGTTTGAACTTGTTGAGTCTACTGAAGATTTCGTTGCTTTTCGTAGAATTTTAAAGGATGAATCTCTGTTGTGCGTCATTAATAGAGATAGAACAGCTAGTAATTTCAAAATAAAATCAACAGCTCACACCGCAGAAGTTCTGTTTGGTAATAATAATGTAAAGCTTAATGAAGGCCACCTTCTTATAGAAAACTTTGAAGATATTGGAATAATTATTTCTGAAAAATAGTTAATTAGAAGAATTTCAACCCTAGCTGTCTTAATTACTGTTATATTAAGAATAAATATAAGAAGTAAGGAGAACAATGAAAAGGAATAAATTACGCTATTTAGTAATTTTAGTACTGCTTTCATTAGTTGTTACCGCATGTGGAGGAGGTTCTGATACTGCATCTGATTCACCTGAAGCTACGGAAGCACCTATTGAAACACTAGCTGCTCCAGCGACAACTTCACCCCCACCTGTAAAGCTTGTGGTTTGGGCTGAAGAAAAAGTTGCAACAGCACTAGACCCACTTGTTGGAGCTTATGAAGCAGCAGCAGGTGTAGATATTGAAGTGGTAGTTTACGACTTTGGTGCAATAAGGACTGACGTTCAAACTGCTGGTCCAGCAGGTGAAGGTCCAGACGTATTCTTAGGAGCACACGACTGGGTTGGAGAATTGGCAGCTAACGGAGTAGTTGCACCTCTAGATTTAGGTTCTGTAGCGTCAGATTTATTTGAAGTAGGCGTAACAGCATTTAGCTATGGGGGAGAAGTTTACGGATTCCCTTACGCAACAGAAGCTATTGCAATGTTCTACAATGCAGATCTAGTTGATTCTGTTCCAGCGACATGGGAAGAAGCAAAGACTGCTTGTGATACTGCAGGTACAGAATTCTGTGTTGGAACACCATCAAATGATGCTTATCACAACCATCCATTTATTGCTTCTGCTGGTGGATATGTATTTGCATCTACAGGTGGATTTGATGCATCAGATGTTGGTTTAGATAATGCTGGAGCTATTGCTTCCGCTGAATATCTTGACGGGCTTGTAAAAAATGGGACAGTTTATTCTGCTGATTATGGTGGAGCTATGTCAAATTTCCAAGAAGGTCGTGCATTATTCTGGATGACAGGTCCATGGGCTAGAGGAGATGCTAGCGCTGTAAATTATGGTGTTGGACTAATTCCACAGTTTGATGGAAATGCAGCAACTCCATTTGTAGGAGTAAGAGGTGCAATGGTTTCATCATTTAGTGACAACCAAGTACTAGCTCAAAGCTTTATCTTGGACTTTTTTGCTACTATTGAAGTCCAACAAGCAATGTACGAATCAGATCCAAGACTTCCAGCAACAAAATCATTATTTGCTGTAGTCGAAGCAGCTGATCCGATAGCAGCTTCATTCGCAGCAAGTGCTTCAAATGGTATTCCAATGCCAAATATTCCAGAAATGGGTAGTGTATGGGGACCTATGGCTGACGCTTTAAATGTAATTAGAGAACAAGCATATGGCACTAATGAAGAGACCGGCGTTACAATAAACAATGCTACTGATGCAGTGAAATTAGCAGCGGAACAAGTTCGTAATGCGATTGCCAGCGGTTAATTAATATTAATCATTATTAAATTGGGGCTCTGTTGAGCCCCAATTTTTTTAATGATATATTTAAGTATGAACATATCGAAAATTTTCAGATATTCCTTTCTGGCAGTTTTCAACGCTTTAATCGTATACGCAATTCCTCTCACATTAACTTTTGAGTCGTGGTTTCTACTTTCATTAATAATCGTGATAGGAGTATTAGTTAATGTAGTATATTTTTCTGAACGCTTCTTACCTATGAAATGGATTCTTCCGGGTATGATATTTATGATTTCTTTTGTTGTTTTTCCGGCAATATATAATTCCTACGTATCTTTTACTAATTGGTCTACTGGTCATATTTTGAGTAAAACTCAAGCTATTAATGTTTTAGAAGATAGGGTCTACACCCTTGATGAGCAAAAAGGTATTGAATTTGATATGTTTATCCTGCAAGACTCTAATTTAGATTTTTATTATGTAGCTAATTTAGACCCTGATAATATATTATTTGGAAAAGCTGTTCCAGAAGATGAAATATTTACTACTTCTTATGCAAAGCATGAGCCTTCCTTATTTGTTAATGATGAATTTGATACACCTGATGGGTATTATCTATTGCCTGGAAAAGAGCAAATAGCTAATTCATCTATTTTACAAGAACTTTCTTTGATTATTGATAAGAATACAAGAGTACAACTTTACAAGATTTCTGTTTTTGATGCATCAACTGGCAGACTTTCTTCGACGTCTCAACTGTATAAATACGATGAACTTAACGATGTAATGATAAATAATGCATCTAAATTATCATGTCCTGTGGTAAAAGACAACTTCGTATGTGATGGAAAAGAAATTGAACCTGGATGGAGAGTTTATGTCGGAGGAGAGAATTACAGAAAATTATTTTCGAATCAACGAATTAGAGGACCCCTCGGAGTAGTTACAAAATGGACATTCCAGTTTGCATTTTTCAGTGTCCTTCTTTGTTTTGTTGTAGGTTTATTTCTCAGCATGATATTAAACAAGGATGATTTAAAGTTTAAACGAATATATAGGGCTATCTTTATTCTTCCTTATGCAATCCCTGCTTTCGTATCCGTACTTGTTTGGAAGGGGCTTTTGAATCCAGATTACGGAGTGATTAATAGTTGGCTTGGTCCACTTTATGAAATATTTGACATTGAACCAATTAAGTGGCTTAAAACTAAAGAAAGTGCTCGATCAGCTGTACTACTTGTTAATACTTGGCTTGGTTTTCCTTATATGTTTTTAATAACAACCGGTGCTTTACAGTCAATACCAAAAGAGTTGATTGAGGCAGCAAAAGTAGATGGTGCATCCGGTTTGCAATCATTTTGGAAAATAACGTTCCCCTTATTAATGGTTTCTATTTCACCATTACTTATAGGTTCTTTTGCATTTAACTTTAATAACTTTACTTTAATTTTCCTACTTACTGGTGGTGGTCCTCCAATTATTGGAAGTGAGGTAGCAGTTGGATGGACTGATATTCTAATTTCTTTTACCTATAAACTTGCAATTTCAGGAGGAAGAGGAAACTTATTTGGATTGGCTTCTAGTGTCACGATAATTATATTTTTTATTGTTCTTGTAATATCTGCAATCTCATTTAGATACACAAAAAGGTTAGAGAAAATCTATGGAAACATATAAATTATTTAACTGGTTCAAAGAATATGGATGGAGACATCTCGTAGCATTATTGTTTGTTACTTTTGCAATATATCCAATCCTTTTTGTAGCTACTAACTCAGTTGCAGATTTTGCAAATTTAACTAATTCAAAATTAATTCCGGACTCATTTACATTAAAACACTATAAACTACTTTCATCTAATCCACTGGTTCCTTATTACAAATGGCTTTTCAACACATATAAAGTTGCAATTATTGCTGCATTCTTTAACGTTTTTCTTGGTACTTTAGCCGCATTTGCGTTTTCTAGACTTCAATTTAAAGGCAGAAGAGCAAGTTTATTAACTCTAGTAATAGTTCAAATGTTCCCATCTTTTTTAGCTTTTGTTGCTATCTATTTATTATTTTTCCAAATAAGTGATGTGGCCCCAATTATGGGACTTGGAACTCATTTTGGATTAATACTTGTATACCTTGGAGGATCAATTGGCTTCAACTCTTGGTTGATTAAGGGATTCATGGATACCATTTCCCCTTCTTTAGATGAAGCAGCTAAGGTCGATGGTGCTACAGAATATCAAATTTTCTCAAAAATAATTATTCCTCTAGCAAGGCCAATTTTAGTTGTTATATTCGTTATTACATTTATAGGAATTTATTCTGATTATATTCTCGCTGCAATATTTTTGAAAGATAAAAATCTTTGGACAGTAGCAGTTGGAATTAATACAGTGTTTATTGATGATTTTAATGCTGACTGGGGCGTGATTGCAGCTTCATCAGTCATAGCTGCAACACCAATAGCAGCTTTATTTGTTTTCTTTCAAAAACAAATTACTGGAGGTCTTACTGCGGGTTCTGTAAAAGGGTAGCAAGTTAATTTAAACCAAATTAGATTAGTTAAATCGAATATTTTCAAGTAAAATTTACATATTGTTAATGAGGAGAGTATGAAAAATCAATTACATGAATTTTTAAAAAATCAATCAGCGTCAATAGATGCCAAAGTTGAAGGAAAGACTTTAATAGATTATATAGATACTAATGCTGATGAGTATGCCGATTTTCCAGCAATCAATACACCTATTAATGATGAATATTCTGGTTGGGATGCAATGTCTTGGAGTGAATATAGAGAAAATATTCATAATTTAGCATCTGGCCTTATTGATATTGGATTAACACCAGGAGATACAGCTTTTATTATGTCCAACAACACAAAAGAGCATAATATTTCCGATCTTGCAATAATGCATTGCGGTGCAACTCCGTCAACCCTTTATAAGCAACTTAAATCTGGACAAATTGAATACGTAGCAAATCTCATGGAGGCTAAAGTTGCTGTTGCTGGAGATTTAGACTTATTCCATGAAATAGACAAAGCAAAAAGTGACTGTCCAAAGCTAGAAACAATAGTTGTTATTAATGGATATGAAGAGGTTAAAGACATAGATTATGTTGTATCCTATCACGAGTTATTACAACGTGGTGAGGATATCAATGCAAATGATGACACTTTATTACGAGATGCTATTAAAACAGTTACACCTGAATCACTTGCATGTTTAATATTTACATCCGGAACAACAGGTAATCCAAAAGGGGTAATGATTACGCATAGAAATGTTTTGTGGACAAACGAGAGTTTATTTGGTGAATTGGTACCAGCATCTATGCACCCAAGAATTGTTTCCTATTTACCTATGGCTCATATTGCAGCTAGAGCAGGAGACCACTACCAAGCAATATATAAAACAGGTCAAATATTTCCAGTACCTGTTCTTGAAGATATGTCACTTGCACTCCCAACAATCCAACCTAGTGTATTTCTAGCCGTTCCAAGAGTATGGGAAAAATTCCAGGCTGGGTTACTTAATAAAATTAATGACTCAGACAAAGCAGAGCTTGCATTAAAGGCAATTGATAATGGACTGGAAAGAGTTAAGTATGAGCAAAGTGGCGAAAGTGTTCCTTTAAAAGTCAAACTTCTTGATGCAGTCTTCAATAAATTAGTATTTTCTAAATTCAAAGAAGGTCTAGGAATTCAGAATACTGAATATTTTGTAACCGCTGCTGCAGCTATGAATCCAGATGTGCAGCGCTGGTTTCATGCTATACACATTGATGTTACTGAAATTTATGGAATGACAGAAGATACAGGTCCCGCAACAGTTGGCATCGCTTCGAATGCTGTTGAATCTTTAACTAATAAGTTAAAATCAGCAGGAGTTCCTATACCTAAGGTATTTAATCCAATTGGAAAAGTTGGAATACCCTTAGCAGGTACCGAAATAAAAATTCTAGATGATGGTGAACTTTGTATGAAAGGTGGACACGTAACTAATGGCTACTACAAACAAGAAGAGGCCACAAAAGAAGCATTTGATAGCGATGGTTGGCTTCACACGGGCGATTTAGCTGAAATTGGAGATGATGGCTATGTAAAAATTATTGGTCGTAAAAAAGAAATAATTATTACATCTGGTGGTAAAAATATAGCACCAGTAGAACTAGAAGATCTTATAAAACCACATCCACTAGTAGGACAAATTTGTATGGTTGGTGATGGTCAAAAATTTCTATCAGCACTAATAGTTTTAGATAGAGAAGGCACAAGTGAAAAATGGGCGAGTGATAATTCGGTAGACTATGATATTGAAAATTTTCATAATAATCCCGAAGTACTCAAAGCTATTCAATCTCAAATTGATAAAGCTAATAGTAAAGTTGCAAATGTCCAGCAGATAAAGAAATTTACAATTCTAGAAGAGGAGTGGACTGATACAAGTGGAGAATTAACACCAACATTAAAACTAAAAAGAAATGTTATTAACGAAGTATATAAAGATAAAATCGATGCAATGTATAAGGAGTAAATATGAGTCAGGTAAATTTTGAAAATAGAACAGTTATTGTTACAGGTGCAGGTAACGGCCTAGGCAAAGCTTATGCTCTAGAACTAGGTAGTAGGGGAGCAAAAGTTGTTGTAAATGATCTTGGTGGCTCAGTAGATGGTTCAGGCTCCGCAAATTCACCTGCTGATGATGTTGTTGATGAGATAGTAAAAAATGGTGGTGAAGCTGTCGCCAACTATGATTCTGTTGCAACAAAAGAAGGCGGAGAGGCTATTGTTCAATCTGCTTTAGATAACTATGGGACTGTAGATGCAGTAATTAATAATGCTGGTATTTTGCGTGATAAGAGCTTTGCTAATATGTCTGAAGATGAACTTTCACTCATATTAGACGTTCACTTAAAGGGTACCTTTTTTGTTACTCAGCCTGCATTTAAGGTTATGAAAGAGAACAATTATGGAAGAATCGTTAATGTAGCATCACCTTCTGGATTATTTGGTAACTTTGGGCAAGCCAATTACGGGGCTGCCAAAATGGGAATAGTAGGGCTTTCAAACGTACTGTCAATTGAAGGTGCTAAATATAATATAAAAGTTAATGTTATTGCTCCAACTGCTTACACTCGAATGACTGAAGCACTACTCCCTGAAGATGTAGGCAAACTTTTTAGTGCTGAGCTAGTTACACCCATGGTTGTATACTTAGCATCTGAATCATGTGAACCAACCCATGAAATATTTGGTGTAGCAGCAGGACGTTTTGCAAGGATAGGGATAATTACTCATAATGGTTACGTCAACACTAGTGCGACTGCTGAGGATATAGCAGGCAATATTGATGAGATTAGAACTATCAAAGATGGAACTTATCCTTTAAGCAATGAGGACGAGTTAATGATTATTCAAAAAGCAATACAGGGAAGCTGACCTAAAAATACATTTTAATGTATAATTTTTTATGGAAAACATAGACACAAAACAATTAGATTCTGAAGAGTTGGTAAATAGAAGACTTGAAGAATTGATTGACTTTAGAACTGATGGGCAAGATCTACAAGAATTTTGGGGTAAGCAATATGATCTTGGTTTAGCCTGGGTTCAATTTCCTGAAGGTTCCGGAGGTTTAGGGCTTAATCCTAAGTACCAAATGATAATAACTGAACGTCTAAGAAGTGAAGGTATATCACAACAAAATAGAATAGCTAATATTCTAGGAGTGGGTATGGGTGCCCCCACAATAATAGAGTATGGGACTCCTGAACAGATTCAAAAATATTTAAAGCCAATGTTTACTGCTGAGGAAATATGGTGTCAATTATTCTCCGAGCCTGGTTCAGGATCAGATTTAGCAAGTTTATCAACAAAAGCAGTAGATGATGGAGATGGATATATTGTAAATGGTCAAAAAGTTTGGACAACCCTTGGTCATCTGGCTAAATGGGGTTTATTAGTTACAAGAACTGATCCAAATGCTCCTAAACATAGGGGATTAACATTTTTTATTGTTGATATGGAGTCAGTGGGAGTTGAAGTCAGACCATTGAGGCAAATAACTGGTGAAGCTGAATTCAATGAAGTATATTTTACGGATACAAAAATACCTAAAGAAAACATATTAGGAGGTTTAGGAGAAGGCTGGAGAGTATCACTCGCTACATTAATGAATGAGCGAGTAGCTATAGGCGGTAACGTGAGAGAAAGAGGAAGCGGAGCTCCTGGTCATCTGGTCCAAATATGGAAAGATAAAGATTTAAAAGATCCAATTCAAAAGGATAAACTCATTGAATTATGGATTCAACAAGAAGCAGTCAGATTAACAAATATAAGAGCTTCTGAACTTAGAGAAAAGGGTACACCAGGTCCCGAAGGTTCAACAAGTAAGCTTTATGAAGCTGAAATCAATAAAGCATCTTACGAATTTGGTATGGAATTATTAGGTAATGATGGGCTATTGTTTCCAAGAGGTTATTCGCTTACACAACCTGAATTAAATTTTGATAATGACACCTTTGGCTTCACTGATACTCAAAGCTTGTTTCTTCGTTCAAGAGCAAACTCAATTGAGGGTGGAACATCAGAAATTATGCGAAATATTATTGCGGAACGTGTTCTAGGATTACCCGGAGAACAAAAGCTTGACAAAGACAAGCCATGGAAAGATATTCCTCGCTCTTAGTTTTTGATAATTAAACAAAAATTTCCATTTTTACAATGAACTTCTATTTTATTTCTTAAAGTTATGTTTCTTAGTGTTCTGGAAGATCCATACGGGATGTTTTCATTTAAAATATCCCATTTAGAACCTTTAATAGTTAAGCTATCTAAATCAGAAAGTGGAAGTATGCTAAAAACTTTATTTTTCTCAACTTCCACAACCATCTGAGTATTAAAAAAAATGTTTTCTACTCTTGTTATCCATTTAATAATTCCATGGTGTTTAAATGATGAAAGCTTTAAAAAATTAGAAAATAAATGATCTAATTCCTTACCTTCACCACCGATGACAGTTATTGATTCAACATTTAATTCTTTCGTTGTTTCTAGGGCAAGTTCTAAATCTGTTTTATCCTTATCTACACTGAATGATAATATTTTGGCACCATCTCGTTCCGCACGTTTTTTTGTTCCACTTTTTATTGAATCTAAATCTCCAATAATATGAGTGGGTATAAAAAATAACTTGTATAGAAACTCAGTGCCTCCATCCACTCCAAAAATATAATCATAACTCTTATTAAGTTGATTTCTATCAACTGAACAATCTCCATTAAGCGAAATTAAAATATTACTCATACTTATTGAAGGTTATCATAGATTAGGCCTCAATAATTGGTGACGCTATTTCAAGTGAACTTTCCAAAGCTTTCAATACATTAGATTTACTCTCTCCTTGAGAGAATACAAATCCTAGATATTTTTCTCCATTAGGAGGCATTTCTAGATATGTATTTTTTGATACGGTTATGTCTACAGCTGATACATTCTCAATCTCCATAATTTCTTCATTATTTATGGACACGAACTTTCCTGTTTTTGGCACAGGTAACATTAAAACACCAACATATTTATTTAGTAATTCTAATTTTTTAAAAGTTCCTGTACTAAATGCAAATAGTATAAGTTCTTCTAGTGACTGCTTAAATAGGCCAAAGCTTAAACACCTTGAGCAGAGACCACCTATCATTCTTGGATTTATTTCAATGATAAATATATCATTATTTATTACTTTAAACTCAGCATGAATTGGTCCATTTGTTAAGCCAATTTCTTTACATGCCATTTGAATTTTATCTTTCACCTCATCAATAATTTCTTCATCTAAATTACTAGGAGTCATGTATATTGATTCCTCAAAGAAAGGTTCAACAAAAACTAGTGGTTTTTCGAAAACTACAAAATTTGATAGTTCTGAATTTATAAGCATACCCTCATATGCATATTCATCACCCTCAATAAATTCTTCAATAACTAGTTCATCTCGCTTGCAATCTTTAATGATATTTTTGACTAACAACGAATTTATATTCTCAGTAGAAATCTTTATAACTTTGTTACTTGCAGTGCCTTTAGTAGGTTTTAGTACTCCTATTTTTGATGTAGCAATAAAATTTTCAATGTCAGTAATATTATTTACATATTGATTTTTAATTCTTATATCAGTAATTTCATTGAAAATATTACGAGACTTATATTTATCCATAGCTAAATTCACTGAGTCAAAGTTATTTCCAGTTGCATTTAACAAATCACTTAATCTAGAGGCATATCTCAATGAAGAGTGGTCTACAGGTAAAACGTGTGTTATGTCATTTAGCTTTTCAAGTAATTGTTGCGGAACATCTAAGGAAAAATCTGAAATAAAAATATTGTCAGTTAACTTTTCTGAAATCTGTTGACTATCAGTAATAATAGAAAACGGAATATTTAATTTCTTAGCTGCTTTTACAAAGTCATTAGATTTGTAACTGAGCTCAGGTATAACCAGCAATACTTTTTTCATTTATTTTACACAATCCACAATTTCACTATCATTATTATATGACAGATTTTAAATTTGATATAGGTGAGAAAGCAATTGCTAAAATTCTTGAAATTAAAGAACAAGAACCTGGTGATAATGATTATGCTTTATTTTTACAAATTGACGGAGTTCAGGGAAATCAATACACCTATGATCTTAGTTTTTTAGATTTAGAACAAGCTAGATCTGACGATAAACGTCTTGAGTTTGGAGAATTAGTAGTAATTATTGCTTCCAAAGATCTAGATAAATTTGATAATTCCAAATTAGAGCTTTCAGATGACCCTGCGGCTCCTGGTCTTACAATGGATAATCCGAACACACCAAGTCCAGAAATTTTTGGTAATCCAGATGAAATGCCTGAGTTAACAGGTGAACTTGCTGAAAAAGTTCAAACAGTATTAGAGTCTCAAATTAACCCAGCAATTGCCTCTCATGGTGGAGTCGCACAATTAGTTGGGGTAGAGGGACAAGATATTTACCTAAAACTTGGTGGTGGATGTCAAGGTTGTGGAATGGCTCAAGTGACTTTAACTCAAGGCATTGAAACATCATTGAGGGAGGCTATCCCTGAGATAGGAAATATTATTGATGCAACAGATCACGCTTCAGGAGACAACCCTTACTTTGAATCTGCCAAAAAGTAATTAAAATTTAATTACAGTTTTACCTATATTTTTTCTATTTAGAAAGTTATCCATTGCAGTAGAGACTTCTTGAATTGAGTAAACATTTTTAGGGTTAATGTTTAGTTTTCCCTCATTGATAAATCCTATTAATTCTTTAAAGTCTTCTGCTGTTTCTTTTGGAGAAGTTTGTGTCCATCTTCCCCACCAAACTCCAACTATCGACACACCTTTAACTAGTGTTATATTCAATGGAATTTTTGGAATTTCACCTTGGGCAAAACCAATTACAAGAAGCCTTCCATTCCAAGCCGTTGCACGCAACGCTTCTTCAGAAACGTTACCACCAACAGGGTCAACTACAATGTCTACACCTTTTCCACCAGTAAGTTTTTTAGCTGACTCTTTAAGATTTTCTTTGTCGTAGCGTATTACATGATCTACACCTAAGCTTTTAACGTACTCTTCCTTTTCACTTGAACCAACTGCCGCTATGGTCGTCAGTCCTAATATTTTACCTAATTGTATAGAGGCAGTGCCAACTCCACCAGATGCACCTAGTATTAAAAGTGTTTCGCCGCTTGTTGCTTTTGCACGTCTTTTAAGGGCATAATAAGTTGTGCCGTAATTTATTGGAAGACTTGCTCCTGCTAATGAATTAATGTTGTCTGAAATTGGAATAACGAGTTTTTTATTTATACATACATACTCAGAAAAACCACCTATCTCTGGTAGGCCAATAACTTTCATACCTTTTTTTAGGTCAACATCCTTACCTACTTGCTCAACATATCCACAAACCTCATTACCAGGAGTAAATGGTGGTTCAACAACTACCTGATATTTTCCTTGGACTAAAAGAGCATCTGGATAATTCACACCTGCAGCATCTACCTTTACAAGGACTTCGTCGTCATGAGGGTTTGGAATATCAACTTCCTTAATCTCAAGTAATTTCGGATCTCCTAATTTTGTACATACCACCGATTTCATAGTTTTTTCCTCTCATTTACTCCAGATAAGTTTTTAGCAAAATCTTTTTTTTGCTCCATGTCAACCCCACGTTTAATTTGCACTCTTTGGGCTTGAGGAGAACCTGCACCATGTAAAGATTCAGTCAGGTATGCAACAGCATTTCTACCAAGGGTCATATTTTCGATTAATCTGAGTATCTTAACTCTATCTTCAGCGTTGATATCTTTTTTACCTTTTAAATATTTTTTTAAGTCAGATGACATTACACCTTCATTGAAGTCCATACCAGAAGGCATTGATCCTACCAAACCACCAGCAAGATCTTGAGCTAATCTTCCTATCTCAAAGGTTTCTTTCGTAACATGTTGTTTGCAAACGTTTGCTAATAAATCATCATTAATAAAGTTCCCTGATTTTGTTAACTTTCCTTGAAGAGATGAAGCAATACCAGTAGCGTAGATCGTTTCATTTAGTTTATTCATCTCTACAATTTTGTCTTTGATATGTGATGCTTCCTCTACACCGTTATATTCAGCAATTGTTGCAGCTGCTCCAATCAGTACATCACCTACCCCTGCCTTACAAACATAAGACCTCCGGTGGTATGTTGTAAATCTTTCAACAAGCATCGATGCAAAGTCATATTCACCATCCATGAATATGTATTCATTAGGTATAAATACATTATCAAAAATTACCATTGCTTCCTGACCTGCATAATACTTATTTCCCACGTCATACTCACCAGGCTCCATACTTCTTGTATCACATGATTGTCTACCATAAATATATGTTATCCCCTCAGCATCAACAGGTATTGCTCCAACAATTGCATAATCCTTATCTTTATCTGTCAATCTAAGAGTTGGCATAACAACCATCCAGTGCGAATTTATGCAGCCTGTCTGGTGAGCCTTAGCTCCCTTAACGAAAACACCTTTTTCATTTCTATCTACTACACGAAGATACAAATCTTCATCTTCTTGCTCGTGTGGTAATTTAGACCTGTCTCCCTTAACATCAGTCATAGCTCCACCAACAATAAGGTTGGATTTATGCATCTCAGTTAAAAACTCAACAAAATTGCTGTGATAGTGTGTTTTATTTTCTTCATCGATTTCAAATGTAACAGAATGTAATGCATTAAAAGCATCCATGCCTACGCATCTTTGAAAGCATGTACCAGTAAGTTGACCAAGTTTTCTTTGCATTTTATTTTGCATAAATAAATCATCGCTACTCTCTGCAATGTGAAGAAATCTATTTATAGATTCACCTGTGTAGGGTGATTTTACAGAGGCCAATTCTGGTTCTCTAACAGCTAGTTCATAAGTTTCCGCCATAGCTTCAACACTAGGTTTTATTATGGGATGATTAATAGGATCTTCAACAAGTTCACCCATAAGGTATATTTTTAAATTTCTATCTGATATTGATTTTATGTAAGAATTCTTATCAAAAATTTTCTCCATACAATAGTATAAAGGTTCATCCAAAAATGAAAAAATCTAAATGTCTATTTATGAGTATATGTTGTTTGTTTTAATCTAGATTACTTCAAATAATCCTGCAGCACCCATTCCACCACCGACACACATAGTGACTACAACAAACTTAGCATTTCTTCTTTTTCCCTCAATAAGAGCATGCATTGTCATTCTGGCACCAGTCATCCCATAAGGGTGTCCAATGGAGATAGAACCTCCATTTACATTATAAATATTTGGATCAATTCCTAATTCATCTCTGCAATAAAGAGCTTGAACAGCAAACGCTTCATTCAATTCCCATAGGCCAATATCATCAACTGAGAGATTAAATTTACTTAATAAATTTGGTACCGCAAGTACAGGACCTATACCCATTTCTTCTGGAGCTAGTGCTGATACAGTCATTCCTCTGTAGTATCCAAGTGGATTAAGACCTTTTTCTTCTGCTTGTTTAGCTTCCATCATGACTACAGATGCAGAACCATCTGATAGTTGAGATGCGTTACCAGCTGAAATGAACTTACCTTCGCCATATACTGCAGGAAGTGATGAGAGACCCTCCAATGTAGTTTGAGGTCTATTACCTTCATCTTTATTAAGTTCAACAGTTTCTTCAGTGATTTCTCCAGTTTCTTTATTTTTGACTAGTTTTGTTGATGTCGTGGCAATGATTTCATCATCAAATTTTCCAGCTTCTTGGGCAGCTGCTGTTCTCATTTGACTCTCTAAAGAATATTCATCTTGAGCTTCTCTTGAAACATTGTATTTTTCTGCAACATAGTCTGCAGTTTCTATCATTGGCATGTACGCATTTTGTTGCATATCTAAAACTAAGGGGTCGGAATCTAACCTGAAGTCAGCTGTTTGTACAAGTGAAATAGATTCAATTCCTCCTGCAACAACAACATCCATATTATCTGTAATGATTTGTTTTGCTCCAGTTGCAATTGCCATAAGTCCAGATGAGCACTGTCTGTCAATTGTCATACCCGGTACTGAATGTGGCAAACCAGCTGCCATTCCACTTAATCGTCCAATATTTAATGCTTGAGTGCCTTGTTGTTGCGCACAGCCCATAATTACATCTTCTACTTCTGAAGCTTCTATACCAGCTCGTGAAATTGCTTCTTTAATAGAATATGAACCTAGGGTAGGAGCACCTGTATTATTGTATGCTCCTCGATAAGCTTTACCAATTGGTGTCCTTGCTGCCGATACTATGACTGCTTCTCTCATAAATTACTCCTTAAATTGTTTTTTTATTCTTTTACTATGTACAAAGTTAATGTTTCAATAACTGCTGCTGGTTTCTCAACCCCTTCAATTTCAATAGTTACTGTAGTTTTCACTAACCATCTTCCATTTTTTTTATATTGTGCATCAGTCAAGATGAATCTGCCTCTTATTTTACTATCTACAGGTACAGCTTCCATAAATCGAACTTTATCTGACCCATAATTTACGGCTGTTTGCATTTCTGCAGGCATAAACCCTGATGTTGCTGACATATAGGAAACCAAACTCAATGTTAAAAAACCATGTGCAATTGTTGTATCCCATGGTGTAGGGGCTGATTTAGCTAGTTCTGGATCTACGTGTATAAATTGATGATCGTTTGTTGCATCTGCAAACTGATTAATTCGTTCTTGTGTAATTTCTATCCACTCGGAAAGGCCTATTTCTTCACCAATATGGTTTTCAAGTTCTGTTGCTGGAATAACTTTCATAAAATCTCCTTCAATAGATTTATATTAGATGCTTTTTTGGCAAAATTTATAGTACTTTGTCCAAATGCATCTATTTCTTTTTTTTCTGTATCACCATAATAACCAAGTGAGTATCTTACGTAGACACCTTCCATTATCATGGCATGTTTCCAAAACGATAATCTTATATAAAATTCTATATCCTTTAGATCAAGAGATGATTCTTTTTCATATATAGAAAGTATCTGATTTCTGTTCAAAAAACCATCACTTAAAGATGGTGAATATATAAAAGGAGTGTCTTTTTCTTCTATGTTGGCCCAAGAAGCAATGATTGTTCCTAAGTCAGCTAATGGATCACCCAAAGTACATAGCTCCCAATCTAATATTGCACTAACTTCATTATTCATAATTCTTACATTGTCTAATCGATAATCTCCATGAACAATACTTACTCTTTGTTGGTTAGGGATTGTCTCAAACAAAATATCTGTTGCTTTATCTAAATCTGGTATATTTCTAATAGTTTGTGATGCAAACTGCTTACTCCATCTTGTAAGCTGCCTTTTAACATATTCTTCATGTTTTCCTAGATCGCTTAGATTAGAAGAAGCTACATCGTAATTATGTAGTTCAACTGCTGCTTTAATAAAAGAATTTGAGATTTTTTCTTTTGCATCCTTAGAATACGCTTCAGCTACAACGTTATCTGATATTGTTTGACCATCTACATACTCCATAATGTAAAAATCTTCATCAGAAATATCTCTGTCAGTACATAAGGCAATCGGGTTTGGGACTTTAATTTTACTTTTGGATAATTCTGAGATTATTCTATATTCTCGCTGCATATTATGAGCCGATTCAAGTTTATTTCCGAATGGAGGTCTTCTTAATACATATTTGTATGTTCCATCTTCAATTTTAAATGTAATGTTTGATCTTCCGACTTTGAACTGGTCGAATGTAAAGTTTTCATCAAGCTTTGTAACTGATGCAATATGTTTACGTATTGTATTATTAAAAAAGTCCATCAAATAATATATTACATAAAGATTGTTCACGAGAGTTAAATATTGATAGAATAAATTGTGGATTTTAATTACTCAGAAAAATCATTAGATTTACAAAAAAAACTAAATAAATTTTTCGAAGAACACATATACCCAATTGAGCAAGCTTACGATCAAGAAATTGAAGATTCTGGTAATTCTTTACATATCCCCGATATTCTTGATGAACTTAAAAATAAGGCTAAAGAGGAAGGTCTGTGGAATTTATTTTTACCAGATAGTGAATACGGAGCTGGCTTAACCAATGTCGAATATGCTCCACTTGCTGAAATCACCGGCAAAGTTTGGTGGGCCCCAGAAGTTTTTAATTGTTCCGCACCTGATACTGGAAACATGGAGGTTCTATATGATTTTGGCACTGATGAGCAGAAAGAAGAGTGGCTAACACCATTACTAGACGGCTCTATTAGATCTTGCTTTGCCATGACGGAACCAGATGTCGCATCGTCTGATGCAACTAATATTAGTAGTTCGATTGTAAGTGATGGAGATAACTATATTATAAATGGTCGTAAATGGTGGACATCAAATGCTATTAATCCTAGGGCTAAAATATGTATATTTATGGGTGTAACAAATCCTGAAAATGCACCGCATCAACGACAAAGCCAAATATTAGTACCTATGGACTCAGATGGTATTTCTATTATTAGACCTATGCAGGTGTATGGATATGATGATGGATACACAGGTCATCCTGAACTCTTATTTGAAAATGTAGTTGTCCCGAAAAAAAATATTATTGGGGGAGAAGGACTTGGTTTTAAGATTGCACAGGCAAGATTAGGTCCAGGAAGAATTCATCACTGCATGAGGGCAATAGGCATGGCTGAGCGTGCATTAGAGCTTATGATTAAAAGATCTCTTTCAAGAGAAGCTTTTGGAAAACAACTTTCTGACCAAGGAGTTATTCAGGAGTGGATTGCAAAATCTAGAATAAAAATTGAAGAAGCTAGATTACTTACACTAAAAACAGCTTGGCTGATTGATACTTACAGCAAGGAAGAAGCCAAAATAGAAATTTCATCAATTAAAGTAACCGTTGTTGAAGCAGCATCTTATGTCATAGACAAGGCTATTCAAGCGCATGGAGCTATGGGCTTATCTCAAGATACTCCCTTAGCACGAATGGCAGCTGGAGCCAGGGTATTAAGAATTGCTGATGGTCCAGATGAAGTCCACTTAAGATCAATAGCTAGAAGAGAAATGAATAAATATAAATGAATGAAGAAATAGGAGTGGTTGGTGGCGGACAAATGGGAAGTCAAATAGCAGCCTTATCAGCTATGGCAGGGTATGAAACTCATATTTATGATAAAGATACTGAAAATGTGACTTCTAAACTTAAATTTGCTGAAGATAACCTTAAGAATCTTATTTCAAAAAATAAATATACAGAAGAGCATTTAGCTAACTTTAAAGATAATCTCCACGTAACTGAAAGTATTGATTCTTTATCAGAAAATAAGACATTCATTATTGAAGCTGTGGTTGAGAGACTTGACGTTAAGCTTGAAATTTTTTCACAACTATCGGAAATTACAGATTCAGAAGTAGTTTTAGCAACAAATAGTTCCTTCATAGCTGCATCTGAAATAGCAAAAGACTGTATGCATGTACAAAGATTTATTAACATGCATTTTTTCTATCCACCTTTAAGAATGGACCTTGTTGAGATTTCTTATCCTGAATCAACAGCTACAGAAGTTATTTCAAGAACTCAATCCGTAGGAAAATCAATGGGTAGATCTATTGTTACTTTAAAGAAAGAAACTCCGGGTTTTATAGTAAACAGGATGCTTGCTGCTCTTGTTGATGAAGCATATGAGTTATATGATGAAGGTATAGCTGATTTTGAAGATATAGATTTAGCCATTAAAAAAGGTTTAAACCATCCGTTAGGCCCTTTCGAACTTTCTGACTATTCAGGTCTAGATATTCACTATTATGCAAAATTAAAGATTTTCAATGAAACTAAAAATCCAAACGATTATCCAAAGAAATTTTTAGAGAAAAAAATTCAAGATGGTGATTTAGGTGTTAAGACTGGAAAAGGTTTTTATAATTACAAAAAGGATTAGTTATCAAAATCTTCATCCTTTATATTAAAAAAGAATTCTCTTTCTGCCAGTATTTTTAATACAATTCTTTCTGTCTGTATTGTGAAAGGATAAGGTTTTCCAAAGTATTTATCGGATAAGGATTGAATATTTTTTTCTGCATCTTCACCGGTAATTTCTCCAATAACTTTACCCCTAATTTCTACGAATTTAAAAGGATCGTCATGTTTCCATATCATTACGCTGACCCTTGGATCATTTTTTATATTTTTATATTTAACCCTATGTATTTCAGTATTAATAAGAATATGTTCACCATCGGTATCAACCCACATTGTGTGTGTTTGGGGAGATCCATCTTTAAATAAGGTAGTTAATGCTGCATAATTTGGACCTTTAGCCATTTTGATAGTTTTCTCATCTAAAGCCATATAATCACTTTAATATAATCATATGAAAGTTGTATTACAAAGAGTTAATTCAGCGAATGTAAAAATAGACAATACTATCATTTCAGAAATTCAGACTGGTGTTGTATTACTTTGGGGAATTAAAAAGGGTGATACTGTCAGGGATGCAGATGTATTAATTAAGAAGATTGTAAACTTGAGAATATTTTCAGATTCTTCTGGAAAAATGAATAAATCAATACAGGAAATTTCAGGCCAGATATTATTAGTAAGTCAATTTACTCTTTTGGCAAATACATCTAAGGGAAATCGACCTTCTTTTATTGAGGCAGAGGATCCTATTAATGCAGAACAACTACTTTCGTATATTTCAAAAGAACTAACCACATATGCAAAAGTTGCTGAAGGTAAGTTTGGAGCTTATATGAATATTTCACTTGAGAATGATGGTCCGGTAACTATTATTTTGGAGTCCGAAAATGGACAACTAAAACTTTAAGCTGATTGTAACTTTATTTTATTAGGATCTTTTTCACCGGAAAGTTTTTTATCGAGGTAATATTCATTTCCTGCCCAAAGGTGTAGTCCTAATCCAAACTTCATAGCACATCTTTTGAAAGAGTCAGATTCAGCATGCTTTGCATTAGTACCATCATTACCTTGATCATTCTCTACGTCCCCTATAGCTGTAACTGTTACTAGTTTTCCATCTACATCTACAGTAAGTTTCCCGAAACACCCTACAACTTTTCCAAGTTTTTCTTCTCTTATCAATTCAACTACTTCCCAGTTAAATGGTCCACAAACTTCCAACAGTCTTTGTGTTATTACGGAATGGGGAATGTAATTACCAAATTTACCTTTAGGAGCTTTTTTTACCCATTCATCTGGAAATTGTCTTGATAGTTCGTATAATTGGTTCATTTTATTCTTCTTTCTTTATGTTTTAGTTCTTTTGCCCACATAGGTGCAGAATTATTGTTCACATTTATAGTTTTAAGTTCAGGGGTATCTTTCCACTCTTTGTAGAGGAACGTGTCTCTTATCATTTCAGTATTTTGTTCCTTATTAGAAGCAACTGCGTCAAGTCCTTTAAGTTTTGGGACAAAATTTTGACCCATAATTGCTATTAGAGATTCTGTTAATTCTTCATCATCTGTGGATTTTTCGATTATCCATTTAATTAAATTTTTTAAATCATGAACTTTCCATGTGTAGGATTTATTAAAAACAAATACTTCGTCACCGAGCCTCACAGCACCATTTCCTTCTATATTTTTAGCCATCTTTACATCGCTGAAAGTTTTAATGTTTGAACTAGTATTTTTAACTACACTGGTTGTGCTTCTTGCTGTCCAAAGAAACTCAAGATCACCTGTGTTTGTTAATTCTTCTCCAAATCTTGTAACAGTTAAATCTAATTCATTCGAATCTTGAGCAGATACCTCCTTAGTTAACTCAAGAATCTCATCTATTTTATTTCCCATTTATTTCTCCTAACTTAAGCAGCTTCATTAACTACATTATGACAGCTACAGTTGTCATTGTGATTTCTACAGATCACAATAGTTTCTACACCAATCATATTTAGGATATCTTCTATTTTATTATTTTTCATACTTCAAATATACAAATTACGTATGACAAAAAATTTTTTTTCAAGACGTTTCATTTTATTTGCAATACAATGATTAATAATGACAAATCCTCAGTTATTTGAATCTCAGATGTACAGAGAAGTAATTAGACAGTACGAAGAAGTTTCTGAATTCATAAATTTAGACTCGAACATTAGAGAGCGTTTGAAATATCCACAAAGAGCATTAGTAGTTACATTTCCATTCAGACGAGACGATTACGAAGAAGTAGAAACAGTTGTTGGATACAGGGTTCAACATGTACTTTCAATGGGACCAACAAAGGGGGGCATCAGATATGCACCTGACGTAGACCTTGGTGAAGTAACTGCACTATCTATACTAATGTCTTGGAAATCAGCAATAGTTGGCTTACCTTTTGGTGGAGCAAAGGGAGGGGTTGCAATTGATCCGACTTCATTAACACGAGCAGAAAAACAAAGAGTTACAAGAAGATACACAGCTGAACTTCTCCCAGTAATTGGTGTAGAAAAAGATATTCCAGCACCTGATTTAGGGACTGACGAACAAACTATGGCCTGGATCATGGATACTTATAGTAATTTTGTAGGCTCACCTCAACCAGGAATTGTAACTGGAAAACCTGCTGCACTCGGTGGTTCAGTTACACGAAGAGAGGCAACAGGTAGAGGAGCTGTTGCAGTAACAGCTCAAGCAATGGATAAAATCGGTAAAACATATGAAGGTTCTGATATTGTGATACAAGGTTTTGGAAATGTTGGTCGATATGCTGCTCTTGATTCTTATGAGAGGGGAGCGAAGGTTATTGCAGTAAATGATTTAGGTGGAGCAATCATCAATCCCAATGGCATCAATATTCCAGAACTGTTTAAATATACTGCTAAGAATCACTCAGTAGCAGGATTTGATGGTGCGGATAAACTTTCACAAGATATATTGGAATTAAAATGTGATGTACTAATTCCAGCGGCAATTGGAGGTGTGATTACTACTTCAAATGTTAACAATATTAAAGCACACGTTATTGTCGAAGCTGCAAACTCTCCAACTACAGTAAGTGCTGATAAAATCCTACGCGATAATAAAGTATTATTAATCCCAGATATTTTGGCAAATGCTGGGGGTGTTACGGCATCTTATTTTGAGTGGGTTCAAAATAGACAAAACTACCTTTGGAAAGAAAAAGACCTACATGAAAAGTTTATTGACATAATGACTTCTGCATTTGAAGAAGTATGGACGATATCACAAAAAAATAATTGTGATCTAAGAACAGCTGCACTGATAAAGGGAATCAAAAGGGTTGCTGCTGCGAAATTAACTAGGGGGTTATTTCCCTAATAACAAGTTTATATCTGTAAGTATTCCTTCTTTTTCTACTTCAAGTGAAGAAATCTCTTCTTTTAACTCATTGATATTTATGTTTTTCAAAGGGCTTGAATCAGGTAACTCATCTTGATTTTCAAACATTTCGAGAGCATCGAGAGTTTCATTAATTTCAGCTATTTTTTCAACAATTTCTCTTAATTTATCGGTACTTGGGGCTTCTTTATTAAACAAGGGACAGATTGGTTTGTAGTAGCACCAATCTTTACAGAGTGCATTCTTTGTGGCTGGAAATTCGTTATTTTCAAAAGCATTTTTAATATCCTGCCAAATAGAAAGTATCTCGACTTTTGCTTCATCTAGCATGGTATCGTCTATTTTTAATGTATGGATTGTAGAGTTTTTAAGATATATTAATTTCAACTCTTTAGGAGTGACACCTATTTCATCTCTTATTAGTAGGGCGTATAGTTTAAGTGCAAAGAAACGGGGCTCTTTATATTTTGCCATCGGTGCTTTTCCTGATTTATAGTCAACAATTATTAAATTTCCATCTTTATCCTCATCCATGCGATCTAAAATTCCGCGTAAATTTAAATCTTCAATTGAACCCCTAACCCACCTTTCTTGTTCAAGTGGTTCTAGTTTCTGAGGATCTTCAAGTTTCAGATAGTTGTGAAGTAGATTAAGACCTTCCTGTCCCCATTCTCTTTCATCTTCAATAGAATCAAATAAATTTACGTGTTCATCGTTACCTCTTACATTTGACCATGCTTTTCGAAAAAGATCATAAAGAACTTCTGGAGTTCTTTGATCATTTGGCAGGTCATATAAATCTTCTAATGCTTGGTGTACTGTTGTTCCCTTTGCTTGTACTAAATTAGTAGGCTCTTTTATTTTGTCTACATTAGAAAATTTGAACTGCTTAGGACAGGTTTTGAATTGTGATGCTCTAGAAGGAGACAAATTTTTTATCATATTTAAACTATAACTGTATTTATATTAATTTTTATAAATTGTAATCTTAGAATATGAACAGATTTATAAAAATACTCCAAATCATTGGTGTTACTTCATTTATTTTATATTTTATTGTTGCCATGCTGTATAACTCAGCAAGTTGGTTTAATTTTCTATTTAATTAGTCTTTAAAAAATTACATATAGCTATCAATTGCTAAAGTGATTGAATGAACAATAGCAAAATCAAAGTAGCGGTATTAGGAATTGGTAATTGTGCAAGTTCACTTGTTCAAGGCCTTGAATATTATAAAATTAACGACACAGAAAATGGACTTATTTCTGATGTAATTGGTGGCTATAGAGTCTCAGATATTGAAATTGTTGCAGCATTCGATATCAATAAAAATAAAGTTGGAAAAGATCTCTCTGATGCAATATTCACTGAGCCAAATAATACAACTAAGTTTTCAGAAGTACCTAGTTTAGGCGTAGAAGTCAGTCCAGGTAGAACCTTAGATGGTATCGGTAAATTTGTAGAAGATATTATAGATCCTGTGGATGATTCAGATGCAGTTGTAGAAGTATTGAAATCCTCTAAGGCTGAAATCCTTGTTAATCTTCTTCCTGTGGGTTCTGATGAAGCAGTCAAGTTTTACGCAGAATGTGCAATTGAAGCCGGCGTTGGGTTCATTAACTGTATACCAGTATTTATAGCTAGAGATAAAGAGTGGTACCAAAAGTTTGCTGATAATGGCATACCTTTGATTGGTGATGACATTAAGAGTCAAGTAGGTGCAACTATTGTTCATCGTGCATTAGCGCAATTATTCTCCGATAGAGGTATCAATCTAAAACGTTCATATCAGCTAAATGTGGGTGGAAACATGGATTTCCTTAATATGCTCGAGGAAGATAGGTTACAAACTAAAAGAACAAGTAAAACGACTTCAGTTACTTCCGTTGCAAATAAAGGCAAAGGTATGGACAAGGGGTCCGTAAGAATTGGTCCATCAGATTACGTTGAGTGGTTAGAAGATCGTAAAAAAGCATTTATAAGACTTGAGGGAGAAGCTTTTGGTGGAGTGCCTTTAAATATTGAACTTCAGCTTGAAGTTTGGGATTCTCCAAACAGTGCTGGTGTTGTCATTGATGCTATTAGGTACATGAAATTCTTTGCTGAGAAAAAAGATTTAAAATCTTTGGATCTTGTTTCAGCTTGGCTAATGAAAGCACCTGCTGAAGCTGCTAAAGATACTGAAACTTTGAAAAAGCTACACGAATTAACTCACGTAGATTCTAAATAGCACTCACTGATTTAGTAAACATCTCCATTGCTTCATTAACTTGTTCTTCAGGAGTGGTCAACGGACCCATAAACCTAATAACATTTCCTTCAAGTCCACAATTAACCAAAAGTAGACCATTATTTTTTGATTGTTCAATTATTTTCATTGCTATTTCTTTAGAAGGATTCTTAGTTTTAATATCTTCTACGATTTCGACTCCAATCATTGTTCCATAACCTCTTATTTCACCAATGAAATTATTCTCTGCTTGAAGGCTAAGAAGAGCTTCATTCATTATTAATGCATGATTTTTAACATTTTCTAATATATTTTCTTCATCAAATACTTCGAGTACTCCTAAAGCTGCTGCACAAGATACCGGAGAAGCACCAAATGTACTTCCAATACCTGCATCATGGATTGAGTCCATAATTTCACTTTTTCCAACTACCGCTGCAAGAGGAAATCCACCTGCAATACCTTTTGCTAGGGTTGCTAAATCTGGGGTTACCCCTACAGTGCTAGCTCCAAACATTTCTCCAGTTCTACCAAATCCTGTTTGAACTTCATCAAATATTAAAAGAATATCTTTTGCTTGAGCTATCTTTTTGAGTTCTGTTAAGAAAATATTTGACGCCGGGATATATCCGCCTTCTCCCAGTTGTATTTCAATCAATATTGCAGCAATAGAATCTTCACCAATGCTTTGAATATGTTTTTCAAATGTTTCAAGAGCTTGTTCATCGCTCACACCCCTATAGCCATATGGAAAATCCGTATGTGATATAAAATCTGGAAACGGCCCAAATCCCATTTTGTATGGGTTCTCTTTACCTGTAAGCCCCATAGCCATATAAGTTCTCCCGTGAAATCCTCCTTTGAATGCAACTATGTGTTGTTTGCCCGTGTAGTAACGAGCTATTTTAATTGCATTCTCTACAGCTTCAGCACCACTATTAACTAGAAAAGTTTTTGTTTCTGATTCAATCGGATATCTTTTATTAATCTCTGTACAGACATCTATCGCATTTTGATGTGGAGCATAGGCAAAGCAAGAGTGGGTGAAATCATCAAGTTGATTCCTTACTTTATCAATAACTTTTGGATTAACATGCCCAGTATTTAATACAGCGTATCCACCAACGTAATCTAAAAATCTATTACCTTCTCTGTCCCATATTTCTGCATTCAGAGCTTTTGCAATTGTAGATTCGAACGTAGGCGTCCATGCTTTGGGTACGTTAGCCTGTAATTGATTTTGAACTAATTTAGACATAAATTCACTGTAACTGAAATAAAATTAATACTCAATTTAATTACTACTAAAATGAATGTGTATGATAAATAATTTTCATGGTGTTTGGGCATTAATAAGTATTTGGGTAGCTGGAATTAGTGGAGTATTTTTAATAGGAATTTATATCTCTAGAAGCACAAAATATAAAAAAATTGGAACGTATTTAATAAATCTTTCAATATCCACTATTTTAATTCAGACAGCTGGAGGGCTTTTATTATATTCGCAGCAAAATGATCCAGGTTCGTTTCATTTATTTTATGGGGTTGTAGTTTTATTTACTCTTACCTTTTTATATGTTTACAGATCAGAAATGAGTAAAAACTATTATTTATATTGGGGATTAGCTCTTTTATTTTTAATGGGGCTTGAGATTAGAGCAGTAATGACACTGGGAAGAATATTAGATTAGATGTCCCTGCACCTACTTTCAGATGGAACTACTTTTGCTTATTCAAATATTGAAAACCCAAAAGTATGTTATTTACATGGGTGGGGAAGGGATAGTCAAGACTTTTTAGATATTATTGAATTGTACCCAGGACTTGCTATTGATCTTCCTGGGTTTGGGAAAACCAAACCGTTTGAATTCAGTATGAATCCATTTGAATATGCAAACTATTTAGACAAAATACTCCCTAAAGAAATTACAACAATAGTTGGCCATTCCTTTGGTGGACGAGTAGCTGTTCATATGTCTCTTATTCGTAAAATAGAAAACTTAGTTTTAATTGGTGTTCCCTTAATATCAAGTAACTCAAATAAAAAAAGTCTTAACAAATTAGATATATATAAGTTCATGAATAAGTTGGGATTAGTATCTGCTGATACTATTGAGTCAATAAAAAGTAAATCTGGGTCATTAGATTATAGAAATTCAGAAGGTGTCATGAGAGACACACTTGTGAAGGCGGTTAATGATAATCTTGAGAAAAAACTATTAATGATTGACTCAAATGTAAAACTAATTTGGGGTGAAAATGATTTTGAAGTGCCAGTTTCAGTTGCTATTAAATCCAACAAACTTATTTCTAACTGTGAGTTAACCATTATTCCAAATCATGGGCACAATATGTTAAGAAGTAAATCTAAATCAATTTATGAGGTGCTAAATAAATTATGAACACTACTTATATTTTTGTCCTTCTTGTTCTAACTATTGGCTCATTACTGAACTCGGTTAAATGGTCTAGGCTTGCTCAAAGAGAACATTACATTGGAGGATCTGTAACAAGATTTTATTTCAGATGGGTTAAGTCAAAAACTTCAAATTATTTACTTTTTATACTGTTACTTGTTTCAGGTTTTATTTCTTTATGGCTTGTATATTTTCCTGTTATCGTCTTAGTCCTTTCCACCTTTACACCATTTGGATTATCCTTTTCTTCCAGAACTTCAAAAGTAGTTAAAACAGAACGATTATCACGTGTAAATGGGTTCTATTATTTTGTAATCATTTCAATATCAGCTGTTTCACTTGTAGTAGAACTAGGGTACTTACTTGCTTTATTAGCCAACATTTTCAGTTATTTTGTTTATGATCAATGTTTAAAAATATTATTCAACTACGAGAAGTCTTTAACACAGCATTTTGTTGAAACCGCCTCAAAAAAACTTAATCAAATGCCTATTCCAATTATTGGAATTACAGGTTCTTATTCAAAGACCACGACTAAAAATACATTGCACCAAATCTTAAAAACACAAAATGAGATATTTGCAACTAAAGAGAGTTTTAACAATAGATTGGGTATAGCTAAAGCAATTAATGAAGATTTAAAAGATTCTGATGAAATTGCAATTATTGAAATGGGTACATACGGTATTGGAGAAATTAGAGAAATTTGTTCATGGGTAAGACCCCATGTATCAGTTATCACAGGAATAGCTCCTGTCCATTTAGAAAGAATGAATAACTTAGAAAATATCCTTGATGCTAAGTCTGAAATTGTTGAACTTGCTGGTTCAGTAGTTATAAATGGTGATGATGAATTACTGCTTAACCAAGCTCGTTTATGGACAAATCAAAAAATTGTTTACGATTGCTCAATCACAAGCAAACAAGCAATTGTATATGTTGACTTTGTTGAGGGGGAGCACCGTATATATGTAAAAGGTAAATTTATTACTAAAGTTACTGCTCCTGAATTATTACAACTATCTATTGCTCTTTCTATTGGAGTTATGCTCTCCCTTGATTTAGATATATCAGATTATTTTACTGATATTAAATCTCTAGATAAAACGACTCACCGACAAACATTAATCAATAGTGACCTCGGTCATAAGATAATTGACAACTCTTTCAATTCAAACCCAATGGGAATAGAGCACTCTTTAAAGCTTTTGGCAGAGGAAGGAAATGAAGGTTCATTTAAGTATTTAGTCACACCTGGGATGATTGAACTAGGGGGCGACCAGTTCTCGCTAAATTATGCGTTTGGAACAGAGGCTAGCAAAGTAATCAACTCAGCATTGGTTATAGGTCATACAAATAAGAACTCTCTTTTATTGGCTTTTCAAGAGAATGAGGTACCTGCTTTTTGGTTTCCGACAAGAGATGAAGCCGTAAAATATTTGAATACTATTATAAAGCCTGAAGATGTTGTATTATTTGAAAATGACCTACCTGACCATTATCCCTAATAATGAATTATAAAATTGGAGTTATCATTGGAGGTCCATCTCCAGAACACGATATCTCTATTTTAACTGGGCTTCAAAGTGCTAGGATTCTTTCTGCTAAACATGATGTATCAATAATTTATTGGACTAAAGATAATAAATGGTTTTTACTTGATCACAAACTAGAATCAAGCGATTTTGTTCAAAACTCAAAATTATTAACTAAAGAATTACATATAAACCTCGGAAAAGATAATTGTTTTACTTTTAAAAGAAAAAAACTGGATATAGATGTTTATGTAAACTCATGTCATGGGGGACCTGGTGAGGATGGTTCTTTACAGGGCCTTTTAGAGGTTATGGAAGCTAAATTTACAGGTCCAAATTTAAACATTGCACAACTATGCATGGATAAATATGCATTTTATTCACTGATGAAATCAAACAATCTTCCTGTTTTAGACAAATTTAAGATTAAAAGTGGTAAATCTCCTGATTTTGAAGGGCCATATGTGTTAAAACCCCAATTTGGAGGGTCTTCAATAGGTGTAGAAGTTGTCAAAAACCATGAAACAGCTCTAAAAATAATAGAAACTTCAGATTTGTACACTCAGGGCGCTTTACTAGAAAAATATCTCGAAAATGCAGATGATTTATTAATTGGAGTCCGGAACTATCCAGAATTTAGCTATTCTGAAATAGAAAAACCAGTCAGAAACTCAAATCTTTTCTCATATAAAGATAAGTATCTGAACAATGGTGGCTTAGAAGGTTCAAAAAGAGAACTACCAGCAAAATTAACTGAGGAACTTAGCAAAAAAATAATATCTTTAGTTGAGGAAATTAATAACGTAATTCCTTCGCGCGGCATAGTCCGATACGATTTTTTAAAAATTGAAGACAACATTTATATAAATGAAATAAATACTATTCCAGGAAGTCATGCTCTTTACCTGTGGAATAATTTAAATATTTCAAAGTATGAGTTGCTAAGTGACTTATTAGATGAAGCATTAAGAGAAGACTTACATAAATGGAGCACTGAAGGATCAGACGGTTTAGCTTTGAAGAGCGCTAAAGACATACAGTCAAAGTTGGGATAACTTGTGGTAGGAATTTATTGGGACTGTGACGGAACACTCATGGACACTGAACGTGCATACGCATATGCATGGCAAGAAGTATTAAGCAAACGTAGTTTAAATCTTCCAATTGAAACATTTGATGATTATGTAGGTATTGACGATAGATTAGTTCATAAAAAATATGCTAAGGAAGTGAGCCTTCCATCATTTAGTGAAACTATGGATGAAATTGCAGCTTTAATAATTAATAATTTTTCTGACCACACTATGTATCAAGACTCCTTAAGTTGTTTAAATTATTTTCATGATCTTGAATGGAGCCAGGCATGTGTTTCTGCATCTCCACAGAAAGCGTTAGAGGATAAACTAAACAAAGCAAATATTTCACAATACTTTACCTTTGTTGTTGGTGGTGATGTTGTACGTCCTAGGAATAAACCATTTCCTGATATTTATAATTTAGCTATTCAAAAATTAAATACTACGAAAAATATAATTGTTGAAGATAGCCCTCCAGGTATTGAATCTGGTAAAGCCTCGAATAATTTCGTTGTTGCAATTGACCGGGGAATTTTTAGCGAAAAAGAACTCTCAAATGCTGATGTCGTTGTTAAAGAACTTTCTCCAAGCCTTTTTATTGATATTAGTAAAACCCTTTAATTATTGCTTTTTATCCTATTAAACTACAAAACTGACTTAGGCGTAATTTGTGACTAAGTAATTGTTAATACCATCACTGGTATTAATCTTGAAGTCCTTTGTTGGTATCTTTGATATCCACCATTATTTAGATAATCCATTTTTGCCCACCACTCAGCTCTTTCTTCATTAAAAACTTCTCTGGAATTAACTTCAAATTTCTGCGTTCCGATAGATATCACCGACGTATCATTTTTTTTTAAATTGTAATACCACCCTGGGTTTCTTTCACTTCCACCTCTTGATGCAATTAGACATATTTCATTACCTTCCTTTAAGTAAACAAGTACATTCTTCCTAATCAATTGTGTTTTGGCCCCAACAGTTTCTAAAATTAAACACGGTCTTCCATTAAGATTCTTTCCTATTCTTCCCTTTGTATAGATATATATATAATTATGAAAAAATAAAAATACAAAAATAAGTTTTCTTCTCATACAGTCAATTTAATTTTCTTTTTCCATGATGTATAACTTCGTGGATAAAAATTTATCGGATCAGCAAGTCTTACTGTTGGATACTCAGCTACTGGTTTAATAATCTCGGTTATTTCTTTGTATTTAGGTACACATGCAAACGTAACTGCATAGTTGTAATCATTTAGTATCAACTTAGGGTCTCCTAAAAAAACTGATAAATTTCTTTTAAGAGCCAATTCTTTTAGTGTGTCTAATAAGAAATTAATCCTTTTTGTAGATATTTGTATTTTGTTAAGTAGTACATTATCGAATATAAAAATTACTGGAAGTTCCGGATTAGCTTTTAGTGCAGGGTCGTCATCACCCATAGATTCACCAGTTAGCCATACTACTGATGGTTTTTCTTGTGAGTTTATTGTTTCTGTTGGGCCGAATTTATTTTTAATTTCATAATCTATTTTTTGTTCTATTGGTTCATATTTCGATTCATCAGGCCATGTCTGTATAGGACATTTATACTGAAGATTGCATTCTTGACATAGTTTAGGAGCTCTATTCTTAACTTGAGATTGGGCAAACCCATACAGCTTTCCAGTTTGTCCACCCATAACCCACTGCCAACCTAATCTGTTTGCAAATCTTGAGCCATCAACTAAATGTTTGAACATAAAATCTTCATATTCTTTCCAATTGTTTTCAGCTCTGAAACTGTGATGAGATGAATACCACATTCTTGTTTGATTAACCATGTATCCTGTTTCAACTAATTCATTTTCAATAGTCTGAATACAGTTCATTTCAGATGTGTTTACTGCTTTATTAGTGTTTTCAACTGAGTAGTTCCACATTTTTTGATTATTCTGGCCCAAAATTGTATAAAGATGTCTTGAAAATTCCTGCCAGAGCAACTCATCTCTAAATTTAGTGCGATCTTCATTTTGAAAATTTTCTACTGCTTTCCAAACTTCTGGAAGATTAAGTAAACCATGGCGTATATAGGGAGAGAGGAATGAAGAACCTCTAGTAGTTGCGGGATAAACATTATTTCTTCTTTTAGAGTATCCCTTGATGTCTAGATTTGCTAGTCGTTCATCTGCTTGTGACTGCCCACCAGTAAATATTGATTCTGTATATTCATCACAAGTTAGATTATTAAAATATTTATCGATAATTAGTTTATTGGAGTCGTGAATGTTAATTTCAGACATTAATAAAAGTTAATATCCGCCTTGTCCAATTTTCACGTTGGAAATAGTTAGAACTCCTTCAATATCAGTCACCTCAAAATTTATTCTCTGACCTTGTCTTAGTGTTCTGAAAATTGAGTCTTTGAGTGAACCTGGTTGCAGATAAACTTCCGATTTGTCTGTATCTAAAACTACGATTCCATTACCTGAATTAGGATCATATGACTTAACAACACCTTGAGCCATTTAAACTTTTGTTACTTTTCCAGCCTTTAAGCAAGATGTACAAACCTTAACTTTTTTTGTATTCGTGCTATCAGCTACTTTCACTGTTTGAATATTTGCAGACCATTTTTTGCTAGATCTTTTGTGAGAAAAAGATACCTGTTTTCCGAACCAAGGTCCTTTTCCACATATTTCACATTTCTTTGCCATTGTTCCCTCTGAATTTACAATATAACTATAACTAATCTATTGATTATTAGGTACTTTGAATTAAAAAGTTTTTAGCTATTGTTTGAATGTGATGAAAAGAGATATTAATTATTTATCTAATATAGATATATCCGAAATAAAAGGTTTCGGTGAGAAACGAATAAAATCGTTAAATAAATCAGGGATTAAAAGCATTGTAGATCTTATCAGATTCTATCCCAGGAAACACATAGATCGTTCAGATATATTAACAATCGATGAGGTCATAAATTTATTTGAATTTAAAGAAATAACAGTTTTGGTAAAGATTGAAAAAGTATCTGTTTTCACAACGAGAAGTAGATTACGAATAGCAACTCTTTCAGTCTCAGATGAGACAGGAGACGCAAAAGCTAAATGGTTTGGTCCTCAATACATTGAAACTCGATTTAAAGAAGGTGACACTGTTGCTATTTCTGGTGTTCCTGATGTCAAGAAAACAGGATCTGTCGAATTTAAAAATGCAACTATAGAGAAATATTTAGAATTTGATGAATTAAATGAAACAGGTGCTCTAATTCCTATTTATAAAAAAATAGAGGGACTTTCAAGTGCTCTTATTAGAAAGGGTATTAAGCATGCCTTAAAACGAACTCCTGAAATTGAAGATTATATTAATGATGAACAACTAGCTGCTTATGAACTGTTAGACAGAACCACGAGTTTAAATGATATTCATTTTCCTGAGGAGTTATCAAATTATTACAAAGCTAAAAAAAGACTTGCTTTTGATGAGTTCATTTATTTACAAACTATTTTTAAAAGAAAGAAAAAATCAAATAAACTCATTATTGGAAGTGAAAAAATTCAATCAAATAGTGAGTTAATGAATACTTTCACAGAAAATCTTGATTTTGAATTAACTAGTGCTCAAAAAAGAACAATTAATGAGATATTGAAAGATATGAATAAAAACTCACCAATGAAAAGGTTATTACAGGGGGATGTTGGTTCTGGAAAAACCATTGTTGCTGCATGTGCTGTTTACTCAGCTAGTAATGCAGGTTTCAAGTCAGCTTTGATGGCACCTACAGAAGTTCTTGCTGAACAACATTATAATTCACTCACTCCAATTTTAGTTAAACATAATATCAAAACATATCTTTTAACCTCTTCAGTTAAAGATAGGTCAGAGATAATAAATCAAATGTCCTCAGCAGAACCAGTATTTTTTATCGGAACTCATGCTTTGATTCAAGAACATGTAATTTTTAATAATTTAGGACTTGCAATAATTGACGAGCAACAAAGGTTTGGAGTTGATCAAAGAAAGAAGCTTATTGAATCAAGCAATATAATTCCACACCAGATTGTGATGACAGCAACTCCTATTCCTAGAACTACTGCACTTGCAGTATATGGAGATTTAGATATTTCCATCATTGATGAATTACCTCCGGGTAGGCAAGAAATTGAAAACATACTTCTATCTGGTCTTGAATCAGACAACAATCAAGTTGTAGATTATTGCAAACAACATTTACTAGACAATTCACAAATCTTTGTGGTATGTCCCTATATAGATGAGAGTGAAAATAAAGACATAAAAGCTGCTGAAAAGGTATATGAGCAATATATTGATCTGTTTCCTGACAGTAATGTAAAAATTTTGCATGGTCGAATGAAATCCGAGGAGAAAGAGTTAATAATGTCACAAATGAATAACGGCAAGATTGACATTCTGGTATCCACAGTAGTCATTGAAGTAGGGATAGACATCACCAATGCAACGCTTATGATTATCGAGAGTGCAGAGAGATTTGGATTAAACCAGCTTCATCAGCTAAGAGGAAGAGTTGGGAGAGGAAGTAAAAAATCACAATGCATCTTTCACATTAGTAACAAGTTAACAATTGATAGCGTAACGGATGTAGGCAAACAAAGACTCAGTGCTATAGTCTCAACGAATGACGGTTTTAAACTTTCTGAAATGGACCTTCAGATAAGAGGAGAAGGAAAAGTAACCGGTACGGACCAGTCTGGATTATCTGATTTAAAAATTGCTGATCTAAGATATGACTTCGAAATTTTGAACCTATCTAAATTATTCTTTAACAAGGAAATAACACCAGAGCTCGAGGAGAGAATATATGTTGAAGCAACACTCCTGTTCCCTAATTTTATGAAAGTAGAAGATACCACTTGAAAATTATCTCAGGAACCCATAAGGGCCAAAATATTTTAACTATTAATGATTCTAAAACACGACCGATGATGGGTGTAGCAAGAGAGGGCATTTTTAGCTCACTTCAATTTCAGATTGAGGGCTCCATGATTCTTGATTTGTATGCCGGGTCTGGAAGTATGGGTATAGAAGCTTTGAGTAGAGGTGCTAAGTATGTAACTTTTGTAGATTTCTCTGATAAATGTGTAACTATAATTGAAAAAAATCTTATAAAATTTGGCAATAACTACAACATTCAAAACATGTCAGCTGATAAGTACATTTTAAATGCATACGATAAATACAAGTTAATTTTTTATGATCCGCCCTTTAATTTTGACGATTCTAGGGTCTCAGAAGAGATTTCCAACCTAGACAATTTGATTGAAGAAGGGGGGATTATTGTATGCCATAGACACATAAAGTCAGTTACTTCAATTACCTCTAAAAAGTTAAAAATATATAAAGAAAAACTCTATGGACAAAGTAGAATTTTACTTATAAAGAAATTATGAAAGTACTTATACCAGGCTCATTTGATCCTCCAACTAATGGACACATTGATGTTATTAAAAGATGTTCGAAAGTCTTTGAAGAGGTTTTAATTGGTGTCGTTGTCAATCCTTCGAAAAAATCACTATTCACTACTGAAATAAGAGAATTAATGCTCAATGAAATAATATCCGACACTCCAAATGTCTCAACGAAAACCTTTGAGGGTTTACTTGTTGATTTTGCAAAAGTTAATGACGTACAAGCGATAGTTAAAGGACTCAGGGCAATGACGGATTTTGACTATGAATTTCAAATGGCTCAAATGAATTCGAATTTAGCTGATTTTGAAACAATTTTTATTCCAGCGTCACCGGAATATGGTTATGTTTCGAGCTCAATGGTTAAAGAAATAAATTCCTACGGTGGAGATGTCTCCAAACTTGTACCAGCCAATGTATTAAAAAGGATGAATGATGTCTGAGGCAGAAGATAATAATTTTAAGGAAATAATAAATGGAGAAGTTAGGGTTGAATACGTTGATCAACTTGAATTATTAAGAGAAAAACTTAGCTCGGGTAACTTTCTTAAAAGCCGTGCAAGTAACAAAGAGTTGATTGCAATGGTTGAAAATCTAATTGATATCTTACCGGTCGAAATGAGGACTGCAAGATGGCTTGTTAGAGAACAAGACACTTTCCTCAACGAAGCAAAAGAAGAATCTCAAAATATAATCAATAATGCAAAAAGAGAATCTGAATCATTAATTTCTAATTCCTACGTTCTTCAAGAGGCAGTTATTGAAGCCAATACATTAATTAAACAAGCAGAAAAGGAAGCACAATCCTACAGAATGAAAGTTGAAGATGAAATGGATGCTTTATTCACCCAACTTCAATCAAAAATTGAGCAAGTTAATTCTTATATTGCAAATGAAAAGACTTCATTGAGACAACCACGAGAAATTATTAATCCTGAATAGTTATGTCACAATTAAATACTATTTTCAATTTAGATAAAGTACTCAATACAAATTCAGATTTAACTATTGAGGAAAAGGGATTTCTGAATATAAAATATTCTGGTACGGCTTCTTCAAATGATTCCAATGCTCTAATGACTGGATTCATAACTCGTGATGGAGATTATGTTTTGATAGAACTAAATATATATTTTACTGTCGATAGTGAATGTTCAAGATGTTTGAAAATATCAACTAATGATAAAGAAACATTAATAAAAGAGAAAATCTATTTAAAAAATGAGAATGACTACGACATTGACTTTAAAGAGGAAACCATAGATGTTCACCCAATAATTTCTGAGAAAATAATTGATAACATATCTCTTATTAACCTCTGTAAGATTGACTGTAATGGTTTATGTGTAATTTGTGGATTAGAGCAAAATACTACAGTTTGCAAACATGAAGAAAAAAACTTAAAAGAAAGTCCGTTTTCTTCTCTAAGTGAGCTAGATTTGTAGTTTGAAAGGAAATTAATGGCCGTACCTAAGAAAAAGATGTCTAAATCTAGAACTAGAAGAAGGAAAGCAACTCACAAAGTTAGCAAACCTCATTTTATGATAGATCCTGAAACTGGCGTTGCAAAGCAATCACATAGGGTCAACCCTGTTGATGGAACCTATAATGGACGTCAAGTTAAAGAACCTGAAAATAGCTAATATATAAATTATGAATACTATTGCTGTTGATGCAATGGGCGGTGATTCTGCTCCCGAAGAGATAGTGAAGGGTGCAATAAAAGCTAAAAATCTAGGTATAGATATAATTCTTTGTGGAGATAAAAATCTTATAGAACCTTTTTTACAAGATTCTCAAATTCCAGTAGTTCATTATCCAGAGGTAATATCTATGGACGATGATCCAGCTAAGGCAATCAGAACCAAAAAAAATTCTTCCATAGTTGGAGCCATGCAATTAGTTAAGGATAATAAAGCATCTGCTGTTTTTTCTGCTGGTTCAACTGGTGCAAGTTTAGTAGCAGCAATTTCTGTTTTAGGAAAAATTAAAGGTGTAATACGCCCAGCAATTGCATCTGTACTTCCATCAATCGATAGAGAGATTGTCTTGTTAGATTCTGGTGCTAGTTTAGAGGTAAAGCCAAAAGTTTTACTTCAATTCGCAGCAATGGGATCTAAATTTGCTGAGGTACTTTTTAACATACCAGCACCAAGGGTGGGATTATTAAATAATGGTGAAGAGTCTTCAAAAGGGCGTGATTTAGAAAAGAATACTTATAAACTTTTGAAAAGTTCAAATCTAAACTTTATTGGGAATATTGAAGGTAGAGATTTTGCAACAGATTCAGCAGATGTATTTGTTACCGATGGTTTCACAGGAAATATTGTTTTAAAAACCATGGAGGGTACCGCTAGGCTTCAACAAAAGATGATCAAGAAATCATTCATTGAGAATCTATTTAAACCACTTCTACTACCAGTTAACAAAGCACTCAAGCCCGTAAAAGATAGACTCGATCCAGATAAAACTAACGGAGCTTATTTGCTAGGTGTTAATGGGGTTGTAACTATTGCACACGGGTCATCATCTGCAGAAGCTGTTATGAATTCCATAATTTTCTCAAACAAGACAGTGGAAAGTGGATTTATTTCTAAATTTACTAATACGATTTCTGAGTTATGAGTCAAACACCTTTGTCCGAATTTGAGAAAATTATTGGTTATACCTTTCAAAATATTAAATTCTTGAAGATTGCATTAACTCATAAATCATATATTGATGAAAACCCAACATTTGAATCGAATCAAAGGTACGAATTTCTTGGGGATACAATTTTAGATTTTGATTTAACAAACTATTTATTTAACAAATATCCTGATCTGGATGAAGGCAATCTTACAAAAATCCGATCTAGCGCTGTTAACCAAGCTGCATTAGTAGAACTTGGCCAAGTAATTTCTATTGGTAAATTTCTATATTTAAGTAAAGCAGAGGACTCAACAGGGGGTAGATTCAAGAAGTCAATTATAGAGGACGCCGTAGAGGCATTGATCGCAGCTCTTTTCTTCGATGGGGGTTTAGACACTGTTAATAATTTTGTATCAAAATTTATTTATCCAAATATAAAAGAACTTTCAGAAGATCCTGGTTCCAAAGATTACAAAACTCGATTGCAAGAATATTACGCAAAAAAAGGGCAAAAAGTTAATTACGAAGATAAATCTGCTGGTCCTGATCACAATAAAGAATTTTTATCCGAAGTTATTTTAAACGACAAAGTGATCGGCATTGGAAAAGGAAAGTCAAAAAAAAGTGCACAACAGCATGCTGCAAAACAAGCTTTGAGTACTGTTAGCTAACCTAAAAAATAATTGTTATAATTTTCATTTATGGATGGTTTCACAGTCGTATTAACAAGAAATAACATCGATGAGTCTTTTCATGACATTGATATTGTTAACAATAATTCTTCAGAAAGTTTTGATTATTTTCCTAGATCAGCAATAAAACCATTTCAGCTTATACCGTTAGTTTTTGAAATGCTAAAAAGGGGATTAGATTTAGATTTAAGAGAGATAGCACTTTTCTGTGCTTCCCATTCAGGAGAAGCCCTACACACCACTAAGGTCAAGGAAACTGCAGAAAAATACTCTTTAAATTATGAAGACATATTTTGTGAAAAACAAATCCCATTTCATGATGATACGTACAAGAAACTCCTTATTGAAGATGAACCAATTACAAAACTCCATAATAATTGCTCCGGAAAGCACGTAGGAATGCTTCTTATGTGTAATCTTCTTGATTTAGATATATTAAATTATCAAGAGTTGGACCACCCACTTCAACAAAAGATCGATTCATTTTATAGAGACTTATTTTCCTTAGATAATATTATTTATGGAGTTGATGGTTGCGGTCTTCCCGCACCATATATAAATACAAAAATATTTTTATCCAGTGTTAAGAAACTGAATAATTCAGATATTTATAAAAAATCTTGGATGACTATTTTTAATGCATTTATTGCTTACCCTGATCACACAGCTGGAACTAACCGAGTTGATTCGATTCTTATGCAAAAGAGTTCAAAAGATGTTCTTATAAAAGCAGGTGCTGAAGGGTCTATGTTTTTTACAGATTTAAATACCAGCACAATTTTAGTATGTAAAGATGGATCTAAGAGGGGAGTTGATATTGCATCTATGTATTTTGGAAAAAAATTAGGATACATTGATGAAAACTATTACTCAAACTTTCTTAGATCATTCACTCATAACAATCAAAATACAAAAGTTGCCGACATAAAAATCATAGAAAAATAGGTTAAATACCTAAATTTTGCTGATTCTTTAGTATAATTACTATAACAACAGGGTAACAATGTATTTAAAATCGATAGTCGTGAATGGCTTTAAGTCATTCGCTGAAAAAGTTAATATTGATCTTTCCAATAAGGTTAATGTTGTCGTAGGTCCAAACGGATCTGGTAAATCAAATGTAGTAGACGCTATTTCTTGGGTATTAGGTACTCAAAGTCCCGGAACTTTACGTACAAATAAAATGGAAGACGTTATATTTGCAGGAACTGAAAAACTTGCAGAAAAGGGATTTGCAGAAGTATACCTAAACTTTGTTGTTGATCCTGAAAAATTTAACGGATCAGAAGAAATCTCAATTGGTAGAAAACTTTTTAGAGATGGTGCTTCTGAGTATTTTATGAACGGATTAAATTGCAGACTTCTTGATATACAAGAATTCTTAAGTGATTTAGGTATAGGTAAACAACAGCATACAATTATTTCACAAGGTCAAATTGCAGAAATATTAAATTCTAAACCTGAAGATCATAGGGTTACCATAGAGGAAGCAGCAGGAATATTACCGTTTAAATTAAAAAAAGACAAAGCTTTAAGACGAATCGAATCTGGTGATAAGGAAATTAAAAGAGCTAAAGATGTCCTTAGAGAAATTAATAAACAACTTAAGCCATTAAAAATTCAAGCAGAACAGGCACAGGCACATGAAACTCTCAGTAAATCTTTGCTTGAAAACAAAACAAATATCAATATTCTTAAATATAAAATATTTAATGAGAAGGAAGTTGGGATAAGCAATGAATTACAAACAACAATTGAGCATTTAGAAGAAGTTAATAAATCTACAGATGAAGCAAAGTCTCTAAAAACAAATCTCACTTCAGAATTGGGTCAAGGAGTTTCAGTAAGCTCACTTTTTAAAGATTATTCAAACAAACTGTCTACAAAATCTGAGCAAGTAAAATCAGTTGCACAAATAGCTACTGAAAGATTAGATAATCTTGAGCGGGAATCTATTCGTGAAGAAAAACGCTTAACTGAATTACAAAATAAAGTTTTAACCAACACTCTAACGATTAACGATCTTTCAAATAAATTAATATCAAAGAAAGACAATTTAACTAATTTAAATCAAAATCTTGAATATCTTAATGCCCAGCTTAATGAGAATAATAAAAACCAGTCTGCTTCGCTTGAGGTAAACGAAGCGATACTTGAAAAAGACTTAGATTACCTAAAAGGAATTATTTCTAAACTTGAAGTTAACATAACTGATAGTGAATACGAATACCAAAAATGGGATAAAGATAAAATTGTCAGTAGTGAGTTATTAGATAGCCATTCCTCTCTAATCTCAAAAAAAATCATACTCAAAAGTTCATTCTCAAAAGTCCGTAAAAATATTAATTCTATTTTTGATAGAGAGTTAGAAGTAACGAGGAATAATCTTGATAAAATTAAATTAGAATACAAAAATAACGTTGATATTTTAAATTCAAAAGTCGAACAACAAGAAAGTATTTCTAACAATTCCTCCTATAAAGATGAGTTGAAGATTCAGGAGGTAAGTTTACGTCAAAAACTAAAACACCTTGAAGATGAAATTACATCCATATCTAATCAGTTAGTGTCAGCAGCTGAGCAAATAAAATTCCTAACTAATGAAAATTCTGATTTACAACTTACTATTGATGAAATACATTACGCTCCTGATCATAATTATAAAACTGACCTTGAAAATATTATTGATAAATCCACAACTCTTATCAGTATTCTCAATAAATCTTCAGAATCAATGTTGCTACAAGCTAATGTCTACGAACAAAAGCACGGTAATAAAAACATAAAAATTACTGAATTAGATAACCAGATAGAAAATCTGAATAAAAACTATCTATCACTTAATGAACAAAAAGGAAATCTTTCTATCAAAAAAGCAGAATATTCTTCTGAAAAAGCCCATTATTATTCAACACTTATAAACATGTATGGTGTTGAAACTGAAGTTATTGACTCTTTTATTACCTCACAGCACAGTCAAAACGAAATAGAAAATGAAATAAGGACAATAGAGCAAAAATTAGAAAATATAGGTGTTGTTAATTACCTAGCAAAAACAGATTATGAACAATTAGATACTCGTCAGCAAGAGATTTCAAATTCCATAGAAGATTTAACTTCGTCAAAAAAAGAATTACTAGTTCATATTAAAGAAATTGAGGATGAAATAGAGTTTAGAATAGATTCTTCATTCAATTCTATTTCACTACACTTTACAGAAATATTTGAACAACTATTCCCAGGAGGGAAGGGCTCTCTTGAATTAACCAATAAAGAGAACTTGCTAGAAACAGGTATTGAAATAAATGTACAACCTAAAGGTAAAAAGGTTAAGAAATTAAGTCTTCTATCTGGTGGCGAGAGATCCTTAGCGGCTATTGCTTTTCTTTTTGCTATTTTTAAATCTTTTCCAAGTCCATTTTATATTCTTGATGAGGTCGAAGCAGCCTTAGATGATGCCAACTTACATAGAATGATCAATTTATTAAATTATGTAAAAGATGATGCACAGTTCATTATTGTTACCCATCAACAGCAGACAATGCATGCTGGTGATATTTTATATGGTGTAACAATGGAACCAGGCTCAGGTTCTCGTATATTTATTAAAACAAAATCAGAATTTGAAAGCCTAATTGCTAACGAGGTAAATAAAGATGAATGAAAGTGATACAAAACTAGCAAAACTTGCAGAAGAAATTGCTAAAACAGCGTATGCTCCTTACTCAAAATTCCGTGTAGGTGCAGCTTTGATTACAAGCAGTGGCAATATTTACACAGGTTGTAATATTGAAAATGCTTCATATCCAGCCACGGTCTGTGCAGAAGATGTTGCTGTGTTTAAGGCAATATCAGAAGGTGAGACCAAAATTGAAACTTTAGCAGTTGCCTGCATTGATGCTGAAGAGCAACCAATTTTCCCCTGTGGTGTTTCAAGGCAGAGAATGTCTGAATTCGGAACTGAAGATGTTATTGTTGTCCATAAGGGTGAGGCAAAGAAATACAAATTTGATGAAGTGCTTCCATTCGATAATAAGATAAAATTTAAAGACTAAAGAGAGTCGATAAGCTTTGGAATGATACTTAATGTATCTCCGACAACACCCAAATCTGCAATTTGAAATATGGGAGCTTCTTCATCTTTATTAATAGCAATAATAAATTTTGAGTCTTTCATGCCTACTTGATGTTGGGTTGCACCAGAAATACCACAAGCAATGTACACATCAGGTTTTACAGTTTTACCTGTTTGCCCAACTTGTTGTGAATAAGGCATCCAACCTGCGTCGACTATGGCCCTAGTACCACCAATTGCGGCGTTTAATTTATTAGCTAATTCTTCTATAAATTTTAGATTTTCCACATCGACCATACCCCTACCTGCCGATATAACAATTTTGGAATCTTCAAGCTGTGGACCTGTTTTCTCCTCGATAAAAATATCTTGAACTGCTACTGAAAGATTATTTTTTTCAATTGAAACTGTTTCGTAGTTATTATTTAACTCAATTTCCGAAGCTTCAAATGACTTTGGCCTGATGATCAAAACTTTAACTTCAGAAGTAACATTTGTTAGGTAGTCACTTTCTCCACCATCTATTGAATTAGTTGTGGATAAGTTATCACCATCAATTTTAAAATTCACTACATTAGAAATTGGACTAGCGTTTAAATCCACAGATACAAATCCAGCTATATCTCGCCCTACATATGTAGAAGAAGCTAAAACAAGATTAATTGACTCAGATTTAATTATGTTACTTATTTCGTTAGCAACTGATGCGAGAGATAATTCATTCTGATTAAGTTTCATGTAAGTATTTTTAAAGGTATCAGAGCCAATTTTAGGATTTTCATCAGAGCCAATAGTAATTAGTTTAAAATCTAGACCTTCTTGTGTTATTTTAGATATTAATTCAAGTGTTCCAGAGGAAATTGTTCCATTGCTAGTTTCACCTATTATTAATGATTTCATATTGCCTTGATTTCCTTCAATTTTTCAATAATTAGGTTGAAAGCTTCACCTTCATCGATGTGCTTCTCTCCACTTTTATCATTTGATATAGATTTGATTTCAATAAATTCTTGATTCTGTTCAGCTGTCAAATTAATTGATGATATGTCAACTTGCTCTACAACCTTAGATTTTGCAGCCATTATGTCCTTGAAGTTTGGGTATCTTGGTTCAACGCCACTTGCTGTTACGGATATCACACATTGAGAAGGCATCACAACCTTTTCAGAACCAGTAATAGTTTGGCGGGTAAGGAGAGTTTCATCATTGATTTCAATCCCTTTTACATATGAGATGCAAGGTAAATCTAGATATCTAGAGACTTGTTGAGGAACTACACCAGAATATCCATCAGAAGATTCTGTTCCAAAAATTACGATATCAGCTTGAGCTAATTTTGCAATCTCACTGAGTACATTTGAAGTCATTAGAGAATTTGAATTTTTAAGTGATTCATCTTCTATTACTAATGCTTTGTCAGCACCCATTTGCAATGCTTGTTGAATACCTTTTTGAGTACCGAGTTTACCCATGCTTATGACAGTAACTTCAGCATCAAACTTTTCTTTTAGCTGAAGAGCGACCTCAATACCGTATCTGTCTGTATCATCTAGAACTTGTTCGTCAGGTCTAATAATTGTTCCATTTTCATACGTTACAGCTATTGCAGGATCTGGTATTTGTTTGGCGCATACTGCAATTTTCATATTTTTATATTCTAATAAATCTTTTTTACTTAGATAAATATATTTACTTTATTTATTAACAATATATTTATAAAATGAATTTCCATCATCGAAGATATCCGGGATATCAAAGTAATTGCATATTGTTGAGGCAATATCAGCAAATGATGATCTATCTCCTATATCCTTATTCTCGATATTGTTTTGATATGCTACTAGAGGCACAAATTCTCTGGAATGGTCAGTTTTACCATCTGTAGGATCTGTACCATGATCACCGGTTATTATTAACAAATCATCATCATTTAATTCTTTAAGTATATTGTTTAATCCCGAGTCAATCACTCTTAAGCCTTCATAGTAGCCTTTAGGATCTTCTCGATGGCCATATACCATATCTAGATCAACCAGGTTTATGAAATAAAAGTCATACTCTGATTTCTTTATTAAATCTAACAGTCTTGTTAGTCCGTCAAAATCACCTTCTGTGTGAATTGTTTGATGAAGATGTTCTTCGCCAAATAGGTCACTAATTTTTCCCACACCAAAATTCTTATATCCATTATTACTAAGGTGACTTAATACAGTTTCCCCTGGAGGGGTTATACCAAAGTCTTTTCTATCGTAAGTTCTAACAAAGTTATTATCGCTGCCTTTAAATGGTCTAGCTATGACTCTTCCGATATTAAATTTATTACAGACTTCTCTAGCTATCTTTGACACTTTGTATAATTCATCAATACTTAATACATCTTCATGAGCAGCTATTTGAAATACTGAATCACCAGATGTATAAAGAATCAACGCACCTGTATCTAAGTGTTCTTTACCAAGTTCATTAATTATTTCAGTACCTGACGCATGACAGTTTCCAATAAATGTATGCCCCGACTTAGCTTCAACTTCAGAAATTAATATTTCTGGGAATCCATCTGGAAAAACTTCAAAGGCTTTATTTGTGACAAGACCAGCAATTTCCCAGTGCCCAGTTGTTGAGTCATTACCTAATGATTTTTCAGCAAGTCTCCCAACAACACCCTTGTATTCTTTTGACGGTAATCCATCAATTGATGTCATTTTTCCAAAACCAAGTTTATTGAATGTAGGTAACTTCAGTGGACCGACAGTTTTTGAAACATTTCCAAAGGTATTGGCATTTTCGTCACCATATTCTTTAGCATCTGGAGCAGCTCCAACTCCAAGGGAATCAATAACTAATAGAATACATTTTTTTGGCATACTTTCTAAACTGTTCCAAACAGTCGATCTCCCATGTCACCAAGCCCAGGAACAATGTAATAGTTTTCATTAAGTTTTTCATCAATCGATGCAGTTAGTAAGGTAATATCTGGATGTTTAGTTGAAATAAATTCTATGCCTTCGGGTGAAGAGATGACAGTTAATGCATATATTTTTCTAGGGCTATATTTTTTCACTGTATCTATAGCGAAAGACAAGGAACCCCCCGTTGCAAGCATTGGTTCAAGAATGAAAACATCTTTGTCTTTAATTTCAGGAAGATTTTCGTAGTAATTTTCAGGTTCTGCAGTTTCTTCATTTCTTTGAACGCCGATATATCCAAAAGTCATGTTAGGTATTAAATCTTTTGGTCCATCAATTAATCCAAGTCCTGCTCGTAAAACTGAAACAGCAACAGTGTTAGATGCCAATTCTTTACCATCAGTTTCAATTAGAGGTGTTTCAATTTTTACATCATCAAGTTGTAGTTGTGTAGTAGCTTCAATTATTAGTAAATAAGATAACTTTGAAGCTGCCAGTCTGAATGTTTCGAAAGTTGTTGTTTTGTCTCTCAGGACAGTTAGGTAGTGTTTTGATAGTGGATGTGATAATTCTATAATTTCCATTAAAGACAGGGTAGTTAAATTTTAAAATGATTTCTACCTTTATTATTTTAAAGATATATTATTAAATCTGACTGTTTAAGATGCAGTTAAAGTAATATAGAATTTCGTAATTAATAAGGACAAACAATGGCAGTAAAAATTAGACTTGCTCAAAGAGGTAAGAAAAAAACTCGCACCTACAGAGTTGTTGTTGCTGATGCACGATCACCTCGAGATGGTAAGTTTATCGAAGATCTTGGTTTTTACAATCCACATGACAATCCTTCAACAGTTGATATTGATGTTGAAAAAGCAGTATCTTGGTTAGATAAAGGTGCACAACCATCCGATAGAGTACAAAAATTACTAGAAATATCTGGAGCTTGGGCACAATGGCGATCTACAAAAGGTGAAGTAGTTTCTATTCCAAAAGCACCAGAACCAAAGATTAAAAGTAGTTCAAAAGCAAATATTAAAAAGACCGAAGCAGCAGCGGAAGCAGAAGTAGAAGAAGTGTCAGATACCTCAGAGGGAAGTGAAGAAGAATAATGTCTGAATCAGGAAATATAGTAAAAAATGTAGTTGAGTATATTGTTACTCAAATTGTAGAGAATGAAGACGAAGTCAAGGTAGAAGTCGCCTCATCAACTGATGATAAGGTAGCTATCGAAGTTAGAACTTCATCAAACGATATGGGTAGAGTCATAGGTAAAAGAGGCCGTGTAGCGAGAGCTATTAGGACAGTCGCACAAGCTGCAGCTGATGAAGAAGGCCTCGATTCATCTGTTGAATTTATTGACTAATAATCTTTTTACGTTAGGAATACTCGGAAAACCACATGCACTTCATGGTTATTTATATTTAAACCATGATATCTATTTCAGACAGTTTGATTTAACTGGCTTACACGTTTTCATCAATGGCAATGCATATGAAATTGAGGATTTTAAAAAACACCTTAAAGAGCGTTATTTAATTAAATTAAAAGGTCTAAACTCAATTTCTGATATTGAGATATTTAGAAATAAAAATATATATATAACTTCTGACCAAGTTACTTCATATGTCGCAGAAAATCTTCCCTGGCCTGGTTTTTTTGTTGATTCAAAATTAAATAGCCAATACTTTGTTAAAGACTATTTTTATGCTGATAAATTAATCTTTCTAACTCTAAAAGATACAGAGGAAATAGTAGTTCCATACAATACAAACTTTTTTAGTTATGAGAATGAAGAACTACAGTTAATTAATTTTGATTTAGCTTAATAGCCATTTCATAAGATCGTTGGTTATATCATCTTCCAGTAGATTTTCAGGATGCCATTGTATTCCTATAGCTTCCCAGTCAGATGTAGATTCAATTCCTTCTATTAAATTATCTTCTGACATAGCATTTACTTTTAGATCCTGACCAAGGTCATTGATTACTTGGTGGTGGATGCTGTTAACACCTACATTTTTATCAGCAGTAACTTCACTTAAAACCGTTTGCTCTAAAATATTTATATTATGTATGTGTTGTGAAGTAGCCTCGTTTATTTGAAAGTGTTCAATTTCTGTGTCAAAATTATCAGCTATGTGTTGATGTAAAGTTCCGCCTTTGTAAACATTAAGCAATTGGTGACCTCTACATATTGCAAGTGTTTTAATAAAATTTGTTTCTGCTATTTTTAATAAATTTAGTTCAGTTTTATCTCTTTCATCTGAAATTCTTGTAGTCTTGGTGTCTACTTCTGCACCATATATAGAAGGATTGATATCACCTCCTCCTGTAAGTATTAACCTATCAAAATTGGACTTACTAAATTCTATCGATAAGTTCTGAGGGGGTACAATTATAACTTCAGCACCGAATTTGTTACATAAATTAACAAATGAGATATTTAATACAGAACATGGAATAGTTCCAGGTGATAGGGTGGAATCTTCTATTCCTGAAGAAATAGCTATTAATTTACTCATTTATCATAAATATTGTTTGAACTTCAACACTTACATTTAGAGGTAAGCTTGTAACACCAACAGCTGATCTTGTTGCTTTTTCCGAAAAGAACTCAGCTAATTTATCAGTAAAACCATTTAGAACATTTGCATGTTCAGTAAAAGAAGGCTCTGAGTTAATAAATCCCACAACATTAATTGGAGATAATATTTTGAGATCATATTCTGTTTGTAATGTAGCTAATGTTAACTCTGCGCATAATTCGGCTGCAGTGTAAGCATCATCTACGCTTACTTCGCTAGGCACTTTACCAGTAAATTTTTTCTCATTATTAATTGGGATGTGACCAGAAGTATATATTAAACTCCCAGCACGTTTGAGGGTAATATAGTTTCCAACTGCTTTAGGTGCTTCAGGTAAATTCATGTTAATTATTGTTGACCAGTATATTCACTAAATCAACAATACGATTTGAGTATCCCCACTCATTGTCATACCAGCAAACAACTTTTATATGATTTCCACTTAATAGCTGAGTGGATGAAGCATCGTAAATACTTGAATGAGGATTTTGTAAAATATCAGTAGATACTAAGGGGATAGAGGAGTATTCAAGGATACCTTTCAATTCATTATCAGCAGCTTTCTTAACAGCATCATTTACCTCTTGTACAGTTACTTCTTCATTAAGCTCTACTACCAAATCAACAACGCTACCATCTGGGACAGGTACTCTCATTGCCATACCATCAAGTTTTCCATTTAACTCTGGCAACACCATGCCAACTGCTTTTGCGGCACCAGTAGAGGTAGGAATTATATTTTGTGTAGCACTTCTTCCTCTTCTGAAATCTTTATGTGTAGTTTCAGCGAGAGCTTGGTCATTGGTATAAGCATGAATAGTAGTCATTAAGCCTGACTTAATCCCAAAATTATCATTTAAGACTTTGGCAATAGGTGCTAAGCAGTTTGTTGTACATGATGCATTAGATATTAATTTTGAATCCTCATTAAGATCTCCATCGTTTACACCTAATACAACTGTTGCATCAATTTCATCTTTTGGCGGTACTGTTAAAACTACCTTTTTAGCTCCTGCCTCAATATGTTTTTCAAGGGATTTTCTATCTGCAAAGATGCCGGTTGATTCTATAACAATATCTATGTCTAGTTCTTTCCAGGGTAATTCTGAAGGATTTGCAACAGAGACTAATTTTATTTCTCTTTCATCAATTTTTAATATATCTTCATTAAGAGTTACATCGTGATTCAATACTCCCATTACAGAGTCATGTTTTAATAAATAGGAAAGATTTTCATAATTCCCCAGGTCATTTATTGCAACTACATTTAAATCCGAGTCACTTTCAATAATTATTCTAAGAATCGATCTACCAATTCTGCCAAAACCGTTAATTGCAATATTACTCATTGACTCTACTTTCTGAAAGTTTGGTTATTGTGTCGATTATTCTTGCACTATATCCCCATCCATTATCAAACCAGACAAGGATTTTAATTTTATTGTTATTTATATCCATGGTTGCTAAACCATCAATAATTCCAGAATGTGAATTACCAACAACATCTGAGGAAACAATTGGATCAAAAGTTATATCTAGAACTTTATTGTATGGAAGATGCTTAATAGCCTCTTTAATCGTCTGATTGATTTCTTCGGATGTAGCTTCTGTTTTAATATCAATTGTAAGGTCGACAGTACTTCCATCTGGTACAGGTACTGTCATAGAGGATGATGCAACCTTATCTTTCATAAAAGGTAAAACAGTTTCAATAACTTCTGAAGATTTAGTGATAGCAGGAATGATATTTTCTCCTGCAGCTCTGTTTAATCTGAAACCTTCACCGGCAACGTCAGCCAATCTATTTGAATTTGAATAACCGTGAACAGTAGTAAGAAATGCTCTCTCTACACCATATTTTTCATTAATAATTTTGAGCAGGGGTGCTACAGCATTAGCCGTGTTTGATCCAAGAGATATGATGTCATTGTTAAAATCAACCTTTGTATCATTAGCACCAGGAACATAAATTTGTATATCACTCCCAGATTTAGGTGTCGATGCAATCAATACTCTTTTACAACCTTTTGCAATATGTTCACTGGCCTCATCAAGGTCTTGTTTTCTTCCAGTGGATACTATTAATATGTCGGTCTCAAGATCCTTCCATGATGCTTCTGAAGCATCCTTCCAGTCATTAAAGACTATATTTTTACCATTTATTTTAAAACCAGTATCTGTTGTTTCTATATCCGCATCGAGTTTTCCATATATTGTGTCGTATTTAAGCAAATAAAGAAGATTCTCTTTATCGGCTATATCGGAAATAGAGACAATATTTATTAAATCATTATTAAGAGTTTGTCTTAATAGGTCTCTTCCTATTCTTCCAAACCCTAAAATTGAAATGTTCATAAATGCCTCGTATAGTTAAGTCTTAATCATAAAGGAATGGTTGTATAAATTATGTCGATTTTATTAAATATTTGTGAACTCTAGAGTATTGGTAATGATGTTATACGAACAAATAGATACCCTTCTCTTTGGAGAAAAGCCAACCTCGGAACTGTCTGCCGAGGCTTTTGATGTTAAATTATCAAGTTTCGGAAAAAATATTACATACAGTCCTAAGGTTTTTATACCGCTGACTACTTTATGTCAAGATTCATGTGCGTATTGTACATTTGTTAAAACCCCAAAAGATGGAGGTACTTTTCTTAACTACGAAGAAGTAGATGCAATTGCATCTGTTGGTGTATCTGCAGGTTGTTACGAAGCATTATTTACACTCGGAGATAAACCAGAGGTAAAATGGGATTTCGCACTTGAACAGTTAAAAAGTTTTGGTTTTTCTTCAACTCATGAGTATCTAACTGACAATATGAAAAAAATTCATCAGAAATATAAAATATTTCCTCATGCAAATCCAGGATTAATGAGTAAAGATGAAATTATTAACTACAAACAATATTCTCCCTCTGGAGGTCTTATGCTAGAGAGTTTTTCTCCTAAATTACTGGAAAAAGGTCGAGCACACTATGGTGCTAAAACAAAAAATATAAAATTTCGAATTGAAACATTAAATAATGCTGAAAAAATTAAATACCCAATGACAACAGGTCTTCTTATTGGGATAACTGAGAGTAAAGATGAATTAATAAATGATATTGTTGAACTTATTCAATTATGTAAAAAAAATACTGCAATACAGGAAATAATTTTACAAAACTTTAGAGCTAAAAAAAATACGCTTATGAGAAATAATGCCGAAATAATAAATGATCTCTTTTTAAGGATTATCGCAACTACAAGATTATTGTTACCGTCCCAGATTTCATTACAGGTTCCACCTAATCTATTACCTGATGTTGAAATGTACTTAACTAGTGGCATTAATGACTTAGGAGGAATATCACCTAAGACTATTGATTGGGTTAATCCTGATCATTTGTGGCCAGATCTAAATAATTTAGAAAAAATAACAAGTTCAAGTGGACAATCTCTTAAAAAAAGACTTCCTGTTTATCCAAGTTTTATAAATAATGAATGGTTAAGCACACCAGTTTTTGAAAAAGTCAGTAATGTTATTGATAACAATGGTTATCCGAAACAATGATAGAAAATAAAAATATATCCTATTTAAGAATCCGTCCTTGCGATAGTGATAATGAAATATATTTGAATTCAAGAGCTAAAGAAGGTACTTCTGCCTTTACTTTAAAACCAGGACTTGATATCAATTATCAAAATCTATTAATAAATGGCTTTCAAACTATTTCATCAGATATTGTTTCTAATTCTTCAGCATGGTTCGTTGATGATGAACTAATTAACACAAAGATACAACAAAATTCAAAAAGATTAATTTATCGATACAAGGGAATTAAAGAAAATGCTTTAGAAGTCATTTCAAGATACAAACCAGCGATAGTACTTATAGAAAACCTGGAAGATGTGGAATTTTTCATGTCTCTTAATGGAACAACTAATTTTATTATCTCTAAGTATGTTAACTCTATAGATGAGGCAATAGAGGCTGTAAAAAGGGGAGTCGATGACTTATTCCTGCGTGATTGGAGTAAAAATCAAATTCTAGAACTTCAAAGTAAATTATCAATTCCTTTGTACGAGAGAACAATACTTTCACCACTGCTAGAAGTTAATGAAGCTAGGAACTTATTAGAAAAAACTGAATTTACAAATTTCCTTCAAACGAGAAATGTTCGAGGTTACAAAAGAGAAACTACTTCATGGTATCCAGGTAGCGGAGAGTCTATACCTAATCTTTTCAATTTCACTTCAGAAACATTATCTGATTATAAAACCTCGAATTTTGATAATATATTAAAAAATTTTCTAAAAACAGAACATCTTAATGAAAAAGATCTCCTTGATTTATTTAAAACATCTGGAAAGTACATCAATCAAATTGCTGAACTTGCTAATGAGTTAACAAAGAATGTTCACGGTAACAAAGTTACATTTGTTAAAAACCGAAACATCAATTACACAAATCAGTGTTATTACAAGTGTGGTTTCTGCGGCTTTTCAAAAGGTCCCCAAAGTTTAGATCTCAAAGAAAAACCATATACATTAACACCTGATGAAGTCCTTAATAGAACAATAGAAGCACATAAAAATGGTGCCTCAGAAGTTTGCTTACAAGGGGGGATTCATCCAAGTTATACAGGAGATTTCTATATTGATTTAGTTAAAAAAATAAAGAGTAAATTACCTGACATGCACATACATGGCTTTACACCACTGGAAATATGGCAAGGTGCAAATACTGTAAATAAGTCAATAGAAAACTATTTACAAGAACTTAAAGAAGCAGGATTGGGAACTCTACCTGGCACCGCAGCTGAAATACTGGATGACAGAATAAGGAAGTACTTGTGCGATGATAAAATTACTTCATCTCAATGGGGTTACGTCATGGAAGTTGCTCATTCATTAGGTATTAAATCTACTGCAACAATTATGTTCGGCCACATAGATGATCTAGAGTCTTGGGTAAATCACTTTCAATTAATTAAAAATATTCAAATAAAGACAAATGGATTTACAGAAATTGTCCCTCTTCCTTTTGTTCACATGGGTTCTCCAATATTTTTACAAGGTAAGAGTATGCCAGGTCCTGCTTGGGATGAAATAGTGCTGATGCATTCATTAGCGAGAATATACTTTCACAACACAATAGATAATATTCAAGCAAGCTGGGTAAAACTTGGTCATGATGGTGCAAAAGTTCTTCTTGAGTCTGGGGTTAATGATCTCGGAGGAACCTTAATCAATGAAAACATCAGTAGGGCATCAGGAGCAAATCACGGTCAGGAGACTACTGACATGGAATTTATCAGTCTAATTAATGACGCAGGAAAAATTCCATATTTAAGAAACACGTTATATACATCTTTTAAGAATCTTGAAAGTGTAAGTTCTGAAAATGTTATCAAAATATAATATAGTTACATTATTTCCAAAACTCATAGACGAGTGGTCAGAAACTGGAATAATCTCTAAAGCACATGAAAGTGACCTTTTTGAACTTTCTACAACAAATCTAAGAGACTACGGTCTAGGTGATTACCACCAGGTTGATGACGCACCATATGGTGGTGGACCAGGTATGGTACTTATGCCCGAACCCCTGGATAATGCAATATCAGCTAATAAATTGGATATAAATATATTTTTAACTCCATCGGGGGACCAGCTGAATGAAAATCTTATAACCGAATTGCATACATTTCAATCAGCAAACATCATTTGCGGCAGATATGAAGGATATGATCAAAGGATTATTGATATGCATGCTGATTATCAAATATCAATTGGTCAAACTGTTGTATCAGGTGGAGAAGTCCCAGCACTGTTCTTACTTGAAGCCCTGATAAGAAAAATACCTGGTGCACTTGGCAATGCTGAATCTTTAGTTACTGAATCATTTACAGATGGAAAACTTGACCATCCTGTTTATACAAGACCAGAAGTTTATAAGGAAAAAGCGGTTCCATCCGTATTACTATCGGGAAATCACAAGAAAATTGAAGAATGGAAAAAGAATAATTTAACGGACATATAAAGCTAAATAACTTATATAATCCTCTACTGGAGAAGATATGAATTTAATTGAAGAAATAGAACAATCAAAGTTAAAAGAAGAATTACCTTCTTATAAAGCTGGTGATTCTGTAAAAGTTAATGTAAAAGTTTCCGAAGGTAATCGTGAAAGAATCCAGACTTTTGAAGGCGTAATAATTGCAACTAATGGTGTTGCCCTCAATAAAACTATGACAGTACGCAAACTTTCATTCGGTGTTGGCGTGGAGAGGATATTCCCCGTACATGCTCCAATAGTTGACTCTATAGAGGTTATTAGAAAAGGTAAAGTTCGTAGGTCTAAACTTTACTATCTAAGAGATCGAGTAGGAAAAGCTGCCAAAATCAAAGAAGATCGTTCCTAACTTATTAATATTAAATTATTATAAGAATTTTTACCAAGCTATTAACTATCCTTCTAGCAATATTGCTAGCTTCAATAATCAGAATATTCTTGGTCCAATTATATATAATTCCATCTGAGTCGATGACTCCCACACTTAATGTATCCGATAGGGTACTGGTTCTTAAAGATGATATCTCCAACATCAATTATGGTATTGGAGAAATTGTTGTTTTCTACCACCCAGATACCTATGTAGACGTATCTCCAGCTTCCAAATTAGTTGAATCACTAAAAATATGGAATTATTTTGATGCTCCGTCCCAAACGGTCTATATCAAAAGAATAATTGGATTACCTGGAGATGTAATAAAAATCGACACTCTTGGAAATATTTACAGAAATAATGAGTTATTAACATTTAAAGGGATATTAAATGAAACATTTACGAATCAAGAAAAATATAGTGTGCCAAATGATTCATATTTTTTATTAGGTGACAACAGAAGCAATAGCCAAGACTCTAGAGTATTTGGTTATGTACCTGTCGACAATCTAATTGGTAAAGCTTTCTATGTGGTCTACCCATATGAAAATATCCAAATATTAGATAATGATTGAACTAAATATTTGGAAAGAAAATCCTGAACAATTTATTATTGGAGCTGATGAAGTAGGTAGAGGTTGTTTTGCAGGGCCAATTGTTGGGTGTGCTGTCAAAATAAGTTCAAAAGATAAAAAGTACCTTTCAGAAGTAAAAGATTCAAAGAAACTCAGTTCTAAAAAAAGAAATAGTATATTCAACGATATTCATAATGCTGATATTGTTTATGCACTTTCAATATGCGACAATACACAAATTGATAAATACGGCATTCAAAAAGCAAATCAGGTTGTTCTTTCAGATTCAATAAATAAGATAAAAAAAGGAACTGAAAAAATATATGTAGATCATTTCAAAATAGATATACCGAATGCAATATCTTTAACTAGGGGAGAAGATAAAAGTCTCGCTATAGCTTTAGCAAGCATTATTGCCAAAGTTAGTAGAGATAATTACATGATAAAGATCTCAAATAAATATCCTGAGTATGACTTTGCAAGTAATAAAGGATATGGAACGTTGGTACATAGAAATGCTCTTGCTAAGTATGGACTTACAGAACTACATAGGGCGTCTTTTAACTTAAAGCCCAAATAATTGCTACAACAGCGAGAATTATGCTAAAAATAATATTGAAATAATCAGTTCTGTTTGCTTTATAAGGTCTATTTGGATCAAATCCCATGACTACATTCTAAGTTAATTTATATTAAACTTGAAATATGGTTTTAGAATCTAAAAATAAAGGTAACGTACTAACTCTTAGTTTTAATGACGAGAAAACAAAAAACTCTATATCAGCCAATGATTGGATTGAGTTTCGAAAACAAGTAAAAGAATTTGATGAAAGTGATTTAAAGTATTTGGTTTTATCCCAGTCAAATGGAAACTTTTCTTCAGGTGCTCAACTAGGTGAGAACCTCAATGCACTCATGGACGATGTTACCGATGCAGCACAAGCTTTATGGGACTGCAGAAAACCAGTAATTTCCCTCGTTGATGGGATTTGTGCAGGAGCGGGTGCAAACATGATTCTTTTATCAGATTTTATAATTGCTACACCAACTGCTCGATTCATAGAAGTATTTGCTAGGAGAGGGCTCGTAGTTGATTTTGCAGGATCATGGACTCTTCCTAGAATAATAGGCGTACAAAAAGCTAAAGAGCTAATGATGACTAGCGAAGAAATCACTGGTGAGGAAATGAATAGGCTTAATATGCTATATAAAATGGTTGAACCAAGCAATTTACAAGATGAAGCATCATCTCTAATCGAAAAATTAGATAAGTTAAGTTTTATCTCTATATGCATGAATAAAGAACAAATTAAAAATGGTCTTAATAAAACTTTCTCAGATTCTTTAGAGCTTGAGGGTGTAAATCAAAAGAGTAGATTTATTCATTCAGATGCTGCTGAGGGGATGTTGGCCTTCATGGACAAGAGACAACCTGATTATAAAAATACATTAGATGTATAAAATTTTTGCATAAATATTCATCTTTATGTATATTTATGCAATAATTACAACTTAATATAAACGGAGGTTTAGAAAATTGAAAAATAAGAAAACACTTATTTTAATATTTGCTCTCGCATTAGTAGCTACCGCCTGTTCTGGTACAGCTACACCATGCGATGAAGTAGATATTACTACTGGTGACAATGGGTTACCAGATCTTGGTGGATGTGAATTTACATTTGCTGTCGAGAACGCATACTTACCATTTAATTACATTGACGCTGAAACAGGCGAAGCTTTGGGTTGGGATTATGATGTTTTTAATCACATGGGAGAGTTAATGAACTTTACACCTGTATATGTTCCTACAGCATGGGATGGAATGATTCAAGCAACAGCTGACGGTCAATTCATGATTGCTGGTGACGGAATAACAATTACAAGTGAAAGAGATGAAATCGTTGACTTTTCTAATGGTTACATAAACTTAGCTCAAAAAGTGCTTGTTGCTGCTGATAATTCAATGGTTATGAGCATAGATGATCTTAAATCAGGAGACTACACAGTTGCAGTACAAAAAGGTACAACTAACTATGAGTTTGCTGTTGGAGAATTAGGTGAGGATAAAGTGAAAGCTTTTGATACATTCGATTTCGCAATCGCTGCTGTTATTTCAGGTGATGCAGATGCTTCAATTATTGATGAAACTGCTGGTCTTGGATACATGGGTGCAAACAAAGATAAAGTAAAACTAGTTGGTGGAGATTTAACTTCAGAACAACTAGGATTTGCATTTCCTAATGGAAGCCCTCTTGTTGATGTAGTTAATAAAGGATTAGCTGCTATGACAGATAGTGGAAAACTAGGAGAGATTAATGCTAAATTCTTCTCACCTGACTTTGTTGTTACTTATGATGATATCGCAGAATGTGACGAAAACATTCCTGCAGAGTATCTACCTGAGGACTGTGAAGTATAACTTTTAAATTTATAAAAATTTAAATTTGTAATAGGCACGGATTTCCGTGCCTATTGCTTTAATATGGTAAACAATGAAACTTAAAAACATCTTAAAGCCCGAAAACTGGTGGATGATAATTTTAACTGTAATCATCACTTGGATGTTTTATATTATTATTGTTGACCCTGAATACAACAAAGCTTTCTTTTTTATTCTTCCTGGTTTGAAACTTACTTTTCTTTCTACAATTGCATCCTTCGTAATTGCACTTTTTCTTGGGCTGATATCTGGAATTGGAAGAATTTCTAATAATAAAATTGCTAGTACTTTATCTAGAACATACATCGAATTTATTCGTGGTGTTCCAGTCTTAATACTTATTTTTACTATTGCTTTTGTACTTGTAGCTAATGCAGCAGAATTTCTTAATATAAATAATGGAAACGTTCCTATGTTAATGCGTGCAATAATCGCCCTTTCAGTTTTCTATGGAGCATATATTGCAGAAGTCTTTCGTGCGGGTATTGAATCTGTTTCTCAAGGTCAGAGAGAGGGTGGTGCATCACTTGGATTAAATGATAGACAAGTTATGAGATTCATAGTTCTTCCACAAGCTTTTAGAAATATGCTTCCAGCTCTTGGTAATGACTTTATTTCCATGATGAAAGATTCATCTTTACTCTCTGTTTTAGCAGTAGAAGATTTAACATATAGAGGTCGTCTCTATTCCGGTAGTACTTTTAGGTTTGCTGAGACATATCTTGTCTTAACAGTCTTATATTTGTGTATTACTTTAATACTTTCAGCGATTCAAAGACAAATAGAGAAAAGACTTGAAACTAAATAATACATCTAGTCAGATCGTTCTTCTCAAGGAATATTTAGATGTCATTAAAAATCTTAAAAATTATTCAGACCACACTGTAGTTGCCTATAAAACTGATATTTCTCAGTATTTCAAATACATCAATAATAATAAATCTATAAATCCAGAAAAATTTGTACAAAGCCTAGCAAAAATGGATTATTCGAAAACAACGTTGAACAGAAAAATCGCCTCCATTACTGCTTTTCTCAACTGGTGTAGTAAATCTAAGGGAGTTGAAACACCTGATATCTCTAATATTAAAGCACTAAAAACTGAAAAAAAGCTTCCTAATGTTATGACCAGTGGGTACATAAATACTTTACTCAATGGGATACCAACTACAACATCAAAAGAAATAAGAGATAGGTCAATTATCGAAATTCTTTACTCTTCTGGATTGCGAGTGTCAGAGCTTACTAATTTAAAAATTAATGATATTAAGAGTAATCAATCTATAAGAGTTTTGGGAAAAGGAAATAAAACAAGAATATTGCCAATGACTAAGCAGGCCTATAAATACTATCAATTGTGGTTAGATAGTAGAGCTAATATAAGCACCAAGGATTCGGGTGAATTTGTGTTTCTCGGAATTCAAGGTAAACAGATTAGCGATAGAGAAGTTAGAAGAATTGTCAAACTTCGGCTAGGTACATTTCCTCATAGCATCAGACATACATTTGCTACACATCTACTAGATGGTGGAGCTGATTTAAGGGTTGTTCAGGAACTATTAGGTCATACTGATCCCAGCACAACACAGATTTATACTCATGTATCAAAAAAGCAACTAAAAGAAAAATATAAAAGAACTCACCCAAGGGGTTGATTAAAACCTATTCCTAGGTATTATTTAAACAGAAATAGACACCATTTTTTTAAAGCTTCCTTGGTGAACGTAAGTTTGGAAGCCGCGTAAGTAATAAATATGGGATGAAATAACCAAAGGAGAATAATGAGTACAAACATGAAAGAACTCTTAGAAGCAGGAGTTCATTTTGGTCACCAGACCCAACGATGGAACCCGAAAATGGATAATTATATCTATGGGGATAAAAGCGGAATACACATTTTAGATTTAAGAATAACTTATGATGCTATCGCAAAAGCTGAAGATTTTGTTCAAAAAATTGTAGCAAATGGAGGAAAAGTATTGTTTGTAGGTACAAAACCACAGGCTCAAAATGTAATCCAAGAACAAGCCGAATCTGCTGGAATGCCTTTTGTAAATCATAGATGGCTGGGCGGTATGTTAACAAACTTTAAAACTATTATTAAACGAGTCATTTATCTGAAAGAGTTAATTTCGTTAGAAGATTCTGGAGAGATAAATGCCTATCCAAAACCAGAGAGGCTAAGAATTAGACGAGAAGTTACAAAATTAACTCGTTCTATTGGTGGAATTGTAAATTTAAGTAAAATTCCTGATGCAATATTTATTGTGGACTTAATGAATGAATCTACTGCACTCACAGAAGCGAATAAGTTAGGTATACCTGTTATAGGTTTAGCTGACTCAAATGTTGACCCTACCGGAGTTGATATTGTTATTCCTGGTAATGATGATGCTATAAGATCTATAGAAGTAGTTACATCTGCAATAGCCGAAGCCTGTGCAAAAGGTGCTGGGCTAGAAGCGGTTAAAGCAGAAAAGGAAGGTGAATAATGAGTATTTCAGCCACTGATGTAAAAAAACTTAGGGATATGACTGGTGCAGGAATGATGGATGCAAAAAAAGCATTAACAGAAACTAATTCAGATTTTGAAGCAGCTGTGAAGTATTTAAGGGAGAAAGGTTTAGCAGACTCAAAAAAACGTGAAGATAAAGAAGCTAACCAGGGAACCATTGGCGATTATATTCATTACCAACAAGATAGAGCTGTTTCAGGTGTTCTTGTAGAACTAGCTTGTGAAACTGATTTTGTCGCTAAGTCCGAAGAATTTAAAGAGTCTGCAAAACAAATTGCAATGCATATTGCTGCTATGAAACCCAATTATCTAAATATTGAGGATATTCCAGAAGCCAAATTGAATGAAGAAAAAGATATTATTGTTAAACAATCAGAAAATGAAGGTAAACCACCTGAAGTAATCGAAAAGATTGTTGAAGGTCGAATTATTTCGTTCTACAAAGATAGTGTTTTGAATGAGCAAATATTTTGTAATCCTGAGATATATGACGGAAAAGTTAGCACTATGATAGAAGAGATGTCTGGAAAACTTGGAGAAAAAATCTTTATAAAACAATTTTCTAGGGTGGAAGTAGGTTCCTAAATGTCAAAGAGAGTCCTTTTAAAACTCTCTGGTGAGTCATTCGCTGATTCTGACACAAACTTTGGCATTTCACCAAATATATTAACTGCCATCGCTGATCAGATTTCTAAAGCTAACGAAGAGGGAATTCAAATCGCTGTTGTCGTTGGTGGTGGAAACTTTTTTAGAGGAGTTCAGGAATCTGCAAAAGATATGGCTCAAGCTAACGCCGACTATATGGGTATGTTAGCTACTGTTATTAATGCTGTAGCTTTAAAAGATGCTCTAGATAAAAATGGCACACAAACACGAGTTCAATCTGCAATAACAATGACAGCCGTAGCTGAACCTTATATCCGCCTAAAAGCAATCAGGCATCTTGAAAAAGGAAGAATTGTTATCTTTGCTGCTGGTACAGGTAATCCTTATTTCACTACAGATACTGCAGCTTCACTTCGTGCTGCGGAAATAGATGCAGACATTGTTCTGAAGTCAACGAGGGTTGAAGGAGTTTATTCATCAGATCCAGAAAAAAATGACAAAGCCGAACTTTATACCCAAATTTCTTACAAAGATGTTGTCGAAAAGAAACTAGGAGTGATGGATTTAACAGCAATTACTCTGTGTGAAGAAAACAAAATGCCAATCCGCGTTTTTGATGGAACTCAAAATACTAATATTTACAATGTTCTGACCGGTAATGAATTAGGGACTCTTATTAATTAGTTATGACACAAGCAATAATCACTGATGTTGAAAGTAATATGAAAAATTCAATAAATCATCTTATTGAAGAATTCACAAAAATTAGAACAGGTCGAGCTAATCCATCTTTAGTCACGAATATTCAAGTTGATTACTACGGCACCAAAACACCATTACAGCAGCTTGCTTCAATTAGTGTCCCTGATCCTAAGTTATTACTGATACAGCCTTTTGACAAAGGATCCTTCGAAGAAATTGAAAAAGCTATACAAAACTCAGATATTGGGTTAAATCCTGCAACTGATGGGGACGTTATTCGCATTCCAATACCTTCACTCTCAGAAGAGAGGCGTAAAGAATTAACTAAAGTTGCTTCAAAATTTACAGAAGACTCGAAGATTTCTCTACGTTCTCATAGAAGAACAGGGATTGATGAACTTAATAAAGTAAAAGATGATATTTCTGCAGATGATATAAAAAGATTTGAGACTCAAATTCAAGAACTAACTGATAAGTATGTCAAAAAAGTTGATGAACTACTTTCAGTTAAACAAAATGAACTTCTCGAAGTATAGAACAAATTTTTCATCTGAGGATGACGGTACTTTTTGGCCAGGTGTTGTTGAAATTCCTATTGAAGAAAATAATAAGCAACAAGACGAATCAAAATCTTCATTAACTTCTAACCCAAGATTATTTACAGCAGTCGCTTTAATACTTGTACTTACTATATTTTTTACAAATAAAAATGCAGCATTTTTGCTCTTAATATTTGCAGTCTTCATTGCAGCAAAGGAATGGTTTGATATGTTTGACTACGGTATTATTATTCCTTATCCATTTTTACTTTATTCCTCAATAGCACCAATGTTGATAGTATATTTTTTCAACATATCCCTTATTTATGTATCTTTTTTTATATTCCCTATTGGTTTAATTGTTTATACAGGTTCATTTATATCATATGGAATTTATGAAAAGTTTGGAAGTGTATTTATTTTTCATATATGGTTTAGTCTTGGTATCACTTCCATAGTTTATGTACTTAAAAGCAACACACTTCTCTTCACTTATTTAGCAATTATTTCTATATCCCTTTCTGATACTTTAGCCTATGAAGTTGGTCGTAGGTTTGGTAAAAGGAAATTGATTGAACATATTTCTCCAAATAAAACTGTAGAAGGTCTTATAGCAGGTCTTCTATCAGGTACTGTAGCAATGTTTCTTAATTTGATTTTTAACACCGAAACAACTTCTTTACGTGCACTATTCATAAGTTTTATTTTTATCAGTTTTGGAGTATTGGGTGATTTATTCGTTTCTAAGATTAAAAGGACATTGAGTGTTAAAGATTCTAGTTCTTTGTTACCCGGTCACGGAGGATTGTTAGATCGAGTTGATTCATACTTATTATCCTTTCCAGTCTTACTATTGTTTTCTCAGTTTTCTTATTTAATTCCGTAAGTGGGATAATAAGTATATGAATGGAATTCTCACTATATTATTTCTTACGTTTTTTGTAGTTTTACATGAATTTGGACACTACATATCAGCACGTAGATCACAAATTGCAGTTTCAGAATTTTTTGTTGGTTTTGGTCCAAAGGTGTTTTCATTCAAAAAGGGAAATACTGAATATGGTTTGAAAGCCATTCCACTTGGTGGATATGTAAAGATCCCTGGAATGGACGAATCAGAGGATACCACTGGTTATTCTTCTTCTGAATTGTTTCACAATGCTAAATGGACGACTAAATTTTATATTGCTATTTCTGGAATTCTTGTAAATTTTATTACAGCATGGCTAATTTTATTCACTATTCTCTCAACAAATGGTGTAAATGTACCAACTTTAGAAATAGCTAATACTGGAAACTCTGTTCAAGGAAATCTTAACTCCCCATCTGTTGCAGCAGGACTTATACCAGGTGACACAATTGTGATGTTTTCTGATACAAATGTACAAACCTGGGATGAACTCGTCGCATTGATAGAAGAAAACCCTGGTAAAAAAGTTTCTATTAGTTTTCTAAGAAATGGAAATTTAATTGATTCTGATACAACATTAGAATCTCGAACTATTAATACTCAACAAGTTGGATATCTTGGTGTTACTCCAACTATAGAAAATCAAAAAATTGGACTTATAACTGCAGTTAAAAGTACAACTATTCTGGAAGCTCAGATGACAATCGCTGCAGTTGATGGAATTATTACACTATTCAGTCCTGAAAATATTAAAACCTTACTTGGCACTTATAGCGGTCAAACTATTCCTGATGAAGTCAGACCTTTAAGTCCAATAGGACTGGCACAAGCAGGTAATCAAATTGCTGAAGATAGTTATGTAAACCTTTTTAGTCTTCTAGCTTTTGTAAATATCTTTCTTGCAGTTTTTAACGCTCTTCCCTTTATACCTCTAGATGGAGGAAGGGTAGTATTGGCTATTGTTGAAGGTGTCACTGGAAAAAAGGTTTCAGATAAGAAACTCTATCCTATTGCTGCATTAGTTGTAGGAGTATTTATTTTTCTTGGTATTACCGCATTTTATTTAGATATAACTCAGCCAATTAGATTATGACATATTCACGTAGACAAACCAGACAATTAGTTCTAGGCAATGTAGGTATTGGTTCTAACTCAGAGGTATCCGTTCAGTCTATGACGACAACTAAGACTAGAAACACAGATGAAACCCTTGAGCAAATTTATGCACTTGCAGCAAATGGTGCAGATATAGTAAGGGTCACGTGTAATGAAATTGAAGCAGCTGAGTCACTGGTTAAGATTTGTACTCGTAGCCCAGTACCAATAGTTGCTGATATACATTTTCAGTATAAACTAGCTTTAGCCGCAATCGAGGCTGGTGTACAGGGACTAAGGCTCAACCCAGGTAATATTCGTAACGAAGATCAGATAAAACAAATAGCTAAAGAATGTTTAAGTGCAAATATACCAATAAGAATTGGTGTTAATGCAGGATCCTTAGATAAAGATTTATTAGAAAAGTTTGGCGAAGCAACTCCTGAGGCATTAGTTGAGTCAGCTTTGAATGAAGTAAAGTATTTAGAAGAAGTAAACTTTTTTAATATTAAAATATCAGTAAAACATTCTAATGTTCCACTTATGATTGAATCGTATAGACTTTTAGCAGAAAAAGTTGATTATCCACTTCACTTAGGTGTAACAGAAGCAGGACCACTGCCTGGAGGTTTGATAAAATCTACAGCTGGGATTGCCACACTTTTATCCGAAGGTATTGGTGACACTATCAGGATGTCTTTAACTACTGATCCAATTGAAGAAGCTAAACATGGCCGTCAACTATTAGAATATCTTGGATTACGAGATCGCAAATCACTTGATCTTATTGCCTGTCCAAGTTGCGGTAGAGCTGAAGTGGACGTCATTAAAGTCGCGTCAGAAGCACAATCAGCTTTAGAAAATGAAGGTTTGCCTATACAAGTTGCAGTTATGGGTTGTGTTGTAAATGGACCAGGCGAAGCAAGATCTGCTGATATAGGTATTGCTGCTGGAAAAAAAAGGGGACATTTATTCATTAAAGGTCAGGTTGTTAAAGTAGTGGACGAAAAAGATATGGTATCAGCTCTTCTTGAAGAAGGTAGGTTACTCGCAGAAGAGGGAATAGAGGCACGGTTGGCCGCTGCAGATAAAGACGCAGCATTATTAGCTCAACAAGATGCCGAAGAATTAATGGGAATACAAGGTGATATCAATAACTTCGAAGAAAGAACTAAATCTGTAATTGAGATTACTTCAAATCAAGATAAACCAGAATAAAACATTTAAGATATAAACATGGTAAAAAAGCTAACTCCAATGTCAGAAGATTTTAATCAATGGTATACAGATATAATTCAAGAGGCTCAATTAGCTGATTATTCTCCTGTGAAAGGAACAATGGTCATAAGACCGTATGGATATGCACTCTGGGAACACATACAATCTTATCTTGATAAAAGGTTTAAAGATACAGGTCATCAAAATGCTTATTTCCCATTATTTATACCAAAATCATTTATCGAGAAAGAAGCTGAGCATGTTGAAGGCTTTTCTCCAGAACTAGCAACAGTTACACATGCAGGCGGAAAAGAACTAGAGGAACCATTAATTGTTAGACCTACATCGGAAACTATTATTAATCATATGTTTTCAAAGTGGATTAAAAGCCACAGAGACCTTCCGATGCTCATAAACCAGTGGGCAAACGTTGTTAGATGGGAGATGAGAACAAGGTTGTTTTTGAGAACCTCTGAATTTTTATGGCAAGAAGGTCATACCGCGCATCAGACAAAAGAAGAAGCCACACAAGAAGCTCTTCAAATGCTTGATATATATGAAGAATTTACTGAAAAAATTGCAGCAGTAAAAGTTATAAAAGGGACAAAATCCGAAATAGAAAAGTTTGCTGGTGCAAAAGTTACATACTCGATCGAAGCAATGATGTTGGATAAAAAAGCTTTACAGGCTGGTACGTCTCACGAACTGGGACAAAACTTTTCTAAAGCATTCGAAATACAATATTCTGACGAAAATAACAATTTGGCACATCCTTTTCAAACAAGCTGGGGAGTTAGCACACGATTAATTGGTATGATTATTATGGCCCATGGTGACGATCAAGGCCTCAAACTCCCACCAGCTATTGCTCCTACACAAGTTGTGATTATTCCAATTATTCCTAAAAATGCTGATTCTGAAAAGATTCTTAAACTTGCTAATCAAATTAAAGAGATGCTATCTGATTTTAGAGTACATCTTGACGATAGAGAGGAAGTATCACCTGGTTTCAAATTTAATGAATGGGAATTAAAAGGTGTACCTATAAGACTGGAACTGGGGCCAAAAGATATTGAAAATAATTCTGTTGTAGTTGCTAGAAGAGATATTCAAAATACAAAAACATCAATACCTATAAATACATTAGATTCTGAAATTACTAGTTTGTTAGATACCATACAAAATGAAATGTTGAAGGTTAGTGAACAATTTCTAATTGACAATACTTCACATGCTGAAAACATGGACGAACTATTGAAACAACTTCAAGATAGTGATGGATTTGTATCATGTTACTGGTCTGAGAGTAAGGAAGATGAACTACGTGTTAAAGAACAGACTAAAGCTACGATTCGCTGTTATCCGTTGGAACATACCAATGAAATGTCTTCTGTAAATAAACCAGAAATTCAAGGCAAATTCGCTATCTTCTCTAAATCATATTAAAAACTCCTTTCTCTTTATTTCACAATTTGTTAAAATAGATTAGACAATTTAGCTGCATTTAGTGGGTGTCATAACCCACTTTTTTTATGAACGGAGGAAAGATGGAGTACACTGAATTCGACATCGAAAATTCCGTTATTGAATTTTTAAGTCAAGAAAATCTCGAATTATATGATATAAACATTGTTAATTACCCAACTATTGACAAAATTGAAATATATGTATTTTCTGAAGAATTAATTGATTACAACACAATTTCAAGACTGAATTATCAATTACAAAGACATCTAGAAGGCTTTAATTTATTTAAAGGCGATTATGAATTAGTTGTATCTACACCAGGTATTGAACGTTCTTTAAAAACTGAAAGACACTATGAGCTAGCTATTGGTGAGGTTATTAAACTCAAACTTTTTACTCCAATAAATGATGTATACACATTCGAGGGTGAATTAACTAATTTCAAAACAAATACTGCAGAAGTCCTTCAAAATAATGATGTGATAATAAATATAGATTTAAACAACGTTAAGAAAGCAAAAGTGCAATATGACAAATTTAAACAGAAAGTTAAATAGTAGAGGTAAATTATGAAATTAGGCGGAGATATTAAACAGGCAATTGAGTCTTTGGCTCTAGATAAAGGTGTAACTGTTGACAGTATGTACGAAGCTCTTGTATCAGCTTTTAGATCAGCATATATGAGAATTGAAGGAGCAGCTGAAGAAGCTAGAGTAACCTTAGATCCAGATAGCGGAGAAGTAACTGTTTATGCACAAGAATTAGACAATGAAGGAAACGTTCTTAAAGAATGGGAAGCTGATATCAGTGATAATGATTTTGGCCGTATTGCAGCACAATCATTCAAACAAATGATGACAACTAAAGTCAGAGATGCAAAAAGGGCAACTGTACTTGAAGCTTACATTGGTAGAGAAGGTGAATTAATAACAGGTATCGTTACTCAGTTTGATTCAAGATTCAATCAAACAATAATTGATTTACAAGATGCTGAAGCTGTAATTCCATCAAGTGAAAGGATACCTTTTGAAAGACTCGAAAGAGGTAACAGAATCAAAGCTCTAATCACTGAAGTACGTGAAGACGCTAAGGGTATACCAATTATTATTAGTAGAAATAGACCAGAATTTATTCAAAAAATGTTAGAACTAGAAGTTCCTGAACTGAATGATGGAACCATAGAGCTTCGTGCAATTGCGCGTGAAGCTGGTAGTAGAACAAAAATTGCTGTGTTTTCAAATGATCCGAATGTAGATCCTAAAGGTGCATGTGTAGGTTCAAGAGGATCTAGAGTAAGACAAATAGTTAACGAACTTAAGGGAGAAAAACTTGATGTTGTTGAGTGGAGAGAGGACAAAGTCCGTTTCATTATCGAGGCTCTAGGACCGGCTGATATTGAACTTGTTGATATTGATGAACATACTAAAAGTGCCAAAGTCACTGTAAAGGATAATCAATTATCACTAGCAATTGGCAAAGAGGGTCAAAATGCACGTCTCGCAGCTAAATTAACAGGTTATAAGATAGATATTGAAGGATTAGGAGATTCACCAGTAGTTGAAGAGGTACAGGAAGAATCTAAGCAAGAGGAAGAATAATGGCTAAAAAACGTATTCATCAAATTGCAAAAGAATTAGATGTAGCTTCTGCAGATATACTTTTTCTTTCAAAAGAACTAGGTATAGAAGTAAAAACAGCATCTTCTGGTTTAACACCTGAAGAGGAAGAACTAGTTGTTTTAGCCTTCAACGAAAAAAATTCTGTAACTGAAAGTACTAACAATGACGAGGTAGAGACATCAGAAACTGTAGATGAATCAACAGTGGTAGAATCCGAAAAGCAAACTCTTGATGATGCTGAGTCAATGCCTGTAGAAGAAGAAGTAGATATTCAAATTATTGAAGTATCTTCTGGAGCAACACCAGAGGAGCTTTCTCCACTTGTAAATATTGAAGCAACTCAAATTGTCGGTGATTTAATGTCACTTGGAATAATGCAGTCTATGAATTCACCACTTCAAGACTCTGAAATTGAAAAGCTATTAGAAAAATATGATTTAATCCCTGAGATCGTTGAAAGAGTTGAAGTAAAAAGATCCGAAATTTTAGATCTACAAGAATTTGATGATGAAGATGAAAATCTTGCTGTACGTTCTCCGATTATCACTGTGATGGGTCATGTTGACCATGGTAAAACAAGTTTGCTTGATTATATTAGAAATGAAAAAGTTGCTGATGGTGAAGCAGGTGGTATTACTCAACATGTTGGAGCATATAAAGTTGACACTGGTGATTTAGGTATTACATTTATTGATACACCCGGTCACGAAGCATTTACACAAATGAGGGCTAGGGGAGCAAACGTTACTGATATTGTTGTTCTAGTAGTAGCAGCAGACGATGGAATTATGCCACAAACAATTGAAGCAATAAATCATTCAAAAGCAGCCGGTGTCCCAATAGTCGTAGCTGTTAATAAATGCGATTTACCTGATGCCAATCCAGCTTTAGTTAAAGCAGATTTAACGAAGTATGAAATTATTGCGGAAGATCTTGGTGGAGAAACACCTGTAGTAGAAGTTTCAGCACTTAAAGGGGATGGAGTCGACGATCTATTAGAGACGCTATCACTAGTTGCTGAAATTGAAGAATTGAAAGCTAATCCCAATACAAATGCCTCTGGTTATATTATTGAATCTAGGATGGAAGTTGGTAAGGGTAATGTTGCAACTGTCGTTGTCACTAGAGGTACTCTTAATCAGGGTGATTTTCTTTATGCTGGCGGTGCATTTTGCAGGGTTAAATCCATGTTTGATCACACTAATAAAACATTAAAAAATGTTATACCTGGGTCACCTGTTGATATTATTGGGTGGGATGAATCACCTAATTCTGGCGATCAGTTTGTAGCAGTCAAAAATCAAAAAGAGGCCAAAGCTAAAGCTGAAGAGAACAAAACTCTACTAAAAGATTTCGATAGTTCTGCTTATACAGTTCAGTCCAGAGTATCTGAAATGATGCAACTGTTACAAGAAGGAGAACTGAATACAATTAATATCATTCTTAAAGCTGATACAAATGGCTCAGTAGAAGCAATAAAAGATGGGTTGTTGAAGCTCTCCAGTGATGAAGTAAAAATAGAAATTGTACATTCAGCTGTAGGAGGAATTGTTCTTTCTGATGTAGATTTAGCAGGTGCGACAAGTTCCTTAATTGTAGGCTTTAATGTTAGACCTGATAGCCAAGCTAGGAATATGGCACAAAGTAAGGGGATCGATGTAAGAACTTATCAAATTATCTATGAATTATTAGATGATATTACCGAAGCTTTACAGGGAGAAATGACAATTAAGACTGAAGAAGCTGTAATAGGTATGGTTGATGTTAGAACAACCTTCAGAGCTCCAAAAGTTGGTGTGGTTGCCGGTTCAATTGTTACTGAAGGAAGAGTAGAGATAGACAGTAAAGCAAGATTACTAAGAGATGGTGTTGTAATATATGAAGGAACTGTTACTTCCTTAAGAAGATTTAAAGACAATGTAGAGAGAGTTCTTGAAGGACTCGAGTGCGGTATTGGTTTAACTGATTACAAAGACATTAAAGAGGGCGATGTAATCGAAATTCTTGGTGAAGTTGAAATAAAATAATTATGATGAAAAAACAAACTAGAGGTGGAAGAATAAATAGGATTAATCCACAAATTCATCAAATAATTGCTCAAGAATTTCTTAGAAGTTCAAATCCGAATTTAAACAAAGCTACGGTGACTCATGTATCAACTTCACCTGATTTAAAGAGATGTACAATTTATGTTTCCTCTTTAGAGAATGCAAAAGGTACTTTATCAAAAGCTTTGGATAAAAATAGAGTCAAAATTCAAAAAGAACTTGGAAGACAACTAACTACAAAATTTATACCTAGAATACAATTTGAAATTGACTTCAGTTTTGATAATGCCGATAAAATCAATGAATTAATATATAAAATTAATGAAAAGTAATTTCAAAGACAACTTTACCGGTTTACCTATATTGATTACAGGGCATGTAAATCCTGATGGAGATGCTATTGGTTCTGCCCTTGCTCTGAAATTGTTACTCGACTCGATGCATATAGATTCTACCGTATCATTCGATATCACAGGTGATCTTCCAAGTAACCTTAACCATCTTCCTTATGATCTTATTACCACTCCTAAATTGGATTCTTTTGATACAGTATTTGTGTTTGATTGTGGTAATTCATCACGGCTTGGAGATTTAGAGGAACTAGTATTAAATTCAAGTAAAGTTGTTGTCGTGGATCATCATATAGATCCTACATTTGGAGATATACAGATTATTGATCCAAAAGCTGCAAGCACTACTCAAGTGTTATACAGGATATTCAAAGAAGAAGAATTGCCTATATCTAAAGAAATTGCAGACTGTTTAATGACTGGTTTGATTACAGATACCGGAAGATTCCAATACTCTAATACAAATGCTGAAGTCTTTGCTATCGCTTCTGATCTTATGGATAGAGGGTCGCAGTTGAGTTTGATTAGTGAAAATATATATGGTTCTATTGAGCTAAATGCACTCAAGTTACAAAGCGAAATAATCAATCGTTTAATTTTAGACACTGATTTAAAGTTTATTTACTCTATCGTTTACCAGGAAGATTATGAAAAGTTCAATACTACAGCAGCAGAAACTGATTCACTTATTGATGTAGTGAGGCTTGCTAAGGAATCAGAAATAGCATTACTCCTTAAAGAGCAAACTGATGGTTCATTTAAGGGAAGTTTACGTTCAAGAACAGAATTTAACGTACAGCAATTAGCGTCATTTTTTAATGGAGGCGGTCACAAGGCAGCAAGTGGATTTTCTTCAGATTCAACTGTAGATGATATTATCTTAAATATTAAAAATGAAATCCGAAAACAGATCTAATTTTTATCTAATTAATAAACCCAAAACTTGGACATCCCAAGATTTATGTTCTAAATTTAAATACCTATATAGATTTAACAAAGTTGGTCACGCAGGAACATTGGACCCAAATGCAGAAGGGCTAATGCTCTTGGCTACTGATAAATACACTAAGTTGTTTAATTACACAAAAGAAACAGATAAAACATATCAAGTATCTGCACTATTTGGGCATTCTTCCGATTCTATTGATACTGATACTGAAGTTATTAAAAATGAAGATATTGATCTTAGTAATCCTTCATTTGAAATTGAATCTCTTATAAATACTTTTCTTGGAACTACTATGCAGAAACCTCCTATGTACTCAGCAGTTAAAGTAAAAGGTAAGCGACTTTACAATTATGCAAGACAAGGAAAAGATGTTGTACTCCCTGACCGAGAAATTAATATTTCAAAATTTATATTGTTGAATCTAGATGGACCAAGAGCCGAATTTCTTATTACCGTAAGTAAGGGAACTTATATAAGGTCCTTAATTCTAGATCTAGCTACCAAAATCAACACTACAGCAGTTGTTACAGAAATTCTAAGAACCAATATTGGGAAACTAAGTCTGGATTATCCTGAATACATAGATGACATAGAAAAATTAGATAAAGCTGAAGAACCATCTTATATCCACTGGAGTAAGGTATTAGATTTGCCTATAGTGGAAATAGATGATTTTACTTGTGAAAAAATTCTTCATGGAGAACTTCTTGACGCAAATTTATTTGAGAATAAGGATATAACAATTATGCAACACGGAGACAAAATTGCTGCTCTGTATACCCCCTTTAATGATAAGTTCTATAAACCTGAGAAAGTACTTTTATGAGGGTTTACAATAATTTTAAAAGTACGGATAGTGTTAAATCTGAACCTTTAGTAACTTCAATTGGTGGATTTGATGGAATACATTTAGGTCATCAAGCTTTGTTCAAAAAAGCATTTGATGTTTCTAATGCTATGTTTCAAATTGTAACTTTTAATGAAATTCCAAAGATATATTTCAATAAAGATTTAAAACCCTTAATCGATCAAGATCAAAGATCATCAATTTTTGAGAAATTATTACCCAAAAATATAATTTTTCTTGATTTCAAATCAGTAAATAAAATGAATGCACAAGAATTTTGTCTATTTCTAGAACATAACCTCCAAACTGAGAAATTAGTAATTGGTAAAGATTTTAGATTTGGCAACCAAAGAGTGGGGGATGTAAATACCTTAATTAACTATTTCGGAGAAGAAAATGTAACATTACTCGATGACTTTTTAATATCCTCTGAAAAAGTATCAACTACAAAAATTAGGTTATTTTATGCCCAGGGAAAAATAAAAGAAGCTGAAAAATATTTAGGACGACCGATTTCTTATACGGGTACCGTAGTGAGAGGTAAACGATTAGGTAGTTCAATTGGTTTTCCTACAGCAAATGTTCAATTACATAATTTAACCCAATTACCAAGGTTTGGAGTATACGCAGTTAGAGTCCACATAGATAAAAAAACGTACTTAGGATGTCTAAATATCGGCATAAACCCAACTGTAGAATCTAATTTAGACACAAAGATTGAAATTCACATTTTAGAATTTGAGGAAAATATTTATGATAAGGATATTTCCTTTGAATTGATTGAATTCATACGCGATGAGAAAAAATTTGGATCTATAGACGATCTCACAGCGCAAATACAACTAGATGTGGACAAAATAAAGAATAACTTTTAACTCCAACATTAGATTTAGGTGATACTATCATTATCTCGAATGAATACTAAAGAAAATATAATTAAGGAATACGGTAAATCTGATACTGATACTGGATCAACTGAAGTTCAGATTGCTCTATTAAGTGAAAGAATTAGTCATTTAACTGATCACTTAAAAGAACATAGAAAAGACCATCACACAAGAAGAGGTCTGCTTATGTTAGTAGGAAAAAGAAAAAGACTACTTCAATATCTTCAAAATCAAGATGTAACTAGATACCGTTCTTTAATTGAAAAATTAGGTATTCGAAGATAAACAAATAAAACTAAAGACAAAGAGTTGTTAATTGGGAGCTTTTAAAGAAGGCTGACAATTAATAACCTCTGTCTAGAAAAGAGGATATATGTCCGTAACTAATGTCACCTGTGAAATAGGTGGTAAAGAAATTAAATTCGAAACTGGGAAATTAGCATTACAAGCTTCTGGAGCAGTAGTCGTTACTTCAGGTGAAACTAATGTACTTGTAACAACTGTAGCTAATAAAACAGTACGTGAGGGGATTGACTTTTTCCCTTTAACAGTTGATGTTGAAGAAAGAATGTACGCTGCAGGTAAAATTCCTGGTGGTTTTTTCAGAAGAGAAGGTAGGGCAACAGAAAACGCTATCTTAGCTTGTAGGTTGATTGATAGACCTTTAAGGCCATCATTCGCTGATACTTTTAGATGTGAAACACAAATCATAGCTACTGTTTTAAGCGTAGATAATGAACATGAATATGATATATTAGCACTAAACGCTGCATCTTTAGGATTGCAATTAGCCGGAGTTCCTTTAGAAGCTCCTGTAGGTGCTGTGAGAATGTCTCTAATTCATGATGAATGGGTTGTTCAAGCAACAAATTCGGAACAAGAAGATTCTGTATTTGATATGGTTGTTGCTGGTAAATTAAATGATGATAATGAAGTTGATATCGTAATGGTTGAAGCAGGAGCTACAAGTAATTCTTTTGAAAAGATAGAAGCTGGCAGTATTGCACCTTCAGAAAATATTGTTGCTGATGGTATAGATAAATCCAAAGAATATATCTCAGTTTTAATAAGCGCTCAAAAAGAACTTGTTAGCAAAAATGAGGTTCCAGTTGTAGATTGGCCAGTAGTTGAAGACTATACAAAAGAATTAAAAGATAGCCTTGATGCAACTTTTAAAACCAAAGTCGAAGATGTCATGAAGATTACTGATAGAACTGAAAGAAGTGAAAAGCAAGCTGAACTTCAAGATCAAGCTCTAGAAGAATTCACAAATGAGGAAGCCAATAATGTTAAACCAATCAAATTAGCATTTAAATCATTAGTAAAATCAGTCGTTAGAGATAGAGTTATTGCTGGTGGGCCAAGACTTGATGGTCGAACACCTACAGATATAAGAAATATATCAGCAGAAATTAATCTTTTGCCAATGGTTCATGGATCATCTTTATTCCTAAGAGGTGAAACCCAAGTTCTTAACGTAACAACATTAGGTATGTCTCGACTTGAGCAAATGCTTGATACAGTTGATACAGTAACTTCAAAAAGATATATGCATCATTATAATTTCCCACCTTATTCAACAGGTGAGGCTTATATGAAGTTTGGACCAAAAAGGAGAGAAATCGGACATGGAGCATTGGCAGAAAAAGCAATGATCCCTGTTATTCCTGAAAAGGTTGATTTTCCATACACAATTAGAGTTGTTAGTGAAGCAATTTCTTCAAATGGTTCTACTTCTCAAGCATCTGTTTGTGCATCAAGTCTTTCCTTAATGGCTGCTGGTGTTCCAATAAGAGAGCATGTTGCAGGTATAGCAATGGGTCTTATTTCAAAAGATAGTAATTATGTTACATTGACAGATATCTTAGGAGCAGAGGATGCTCTTGGTGATATGGACTTCAAGGTAGCTGGTACTAGAGGTGTAATTACAGCTTTACAACTAGACATGAAGATTGAAGGTTTACCATCTGATGTACTCAGAAAAGCACTTAATCAAGCCATGGATGCACGTCATCATATCTTAGATATTATGGAAGATGCAATCTCTGAACCTGCTGAGAAATTATCTGGTAATGCTCCAAGATTAGAAACTGTTGAATTACCAAAAGATAAAATTGGTGAAGTTATTGGACCGAAAGGTAAAAACATCAGAAAAATCGAAGAAGAAACTGGAGTCAGTGTAGAAATCGATGATGATGGAATCTTAACTTTAGGATCTACTGAAGAGGAAGGTCTTGCTGCAGCCAAAGAAATGGTAATGTTGATAATTGATCCTCCTGCAGTCGAAGTAGACACGGATTATGATGGTGAAGTTGTAAGTATTGCTACTTATGGTGCATTTATAAACATTTTACCTGGTAGAGACGGACTTTTACATATTTCAAAATTCCACTCAGAGAAGAGAGTTTCAAATCCTGAAAACATTCTCTCTGCTGGAGATAAGATTAAAGTTCATGTTGATTCTATCGAAAATGGCAAAATCAGTTTATCTCTATTAGAAGATCTTGAGATTCCTGAAGAATCTGTTGATAAAGGTGGATCTAGAAAAGATTCTAAAAGACCTGACAGCAGACGTCGTAATGACCGTCCTAACAATAGGAATCGTAATGATAAACCTAGGGATGAAAAGCCAAGTAATGATTCCACTAAGAGAAAAAGAGTCTCTTTCGAGGATGACTTCGAAAAAGGAATTTAACTATTTCCGATTAGACTTTAAGTTGATAGGACTAGTTGACTCAGTAGTTACGTAAGCATCTGGATTAATTGTAGAAACAATGTTTAAAACTTGTTTAGCTTTTTTTCTGGGTGCTACACACCAAGCAATGCTAACTTCTCCATCTCTACCTTCTCCACTAATTATCGTTACACCAAAGCCTTCTGATCGTAGGGTTTCTGCTACTAGCTGACTGTCTTCATCTTTTGGTGAAAATATACGTATAACAACATCTCCAATAGCAATAGACGTTTCAATATATGATCCTACTATTGTTCCAGAAGCAAATCCAAGTGCGTATCCAAATACGAGAAATGGGCTATCTAAATCTCTGATAACTTGTGAAATAGCAACTACCCAGATAGCTGATTCAACAAATCCAAGTACTGCGCCAAAAGACGGCTTACCCTTATTGACATAAAGAGTTCTTAAGGTTCCTAATGTTTGATCTAACAGACGAAGTAAAAAAATTGAAGAAGCTGCTAAAAATATGTCCATTGAGCTATTGTATTGCAGTTACCATTTCATCGTATACTTTTTTCATTTTATTGTGAGTTTCAGTTACGAGCTGCTCAATGTTATCTTTGTTGTATTTAGTGATATCAATAGGCTCAAGTGTTTTAATCATTGCCTTACCACTTTTCATGAACTTGCTACCTCTTGGCCAAATATCACCTGTACCTGCAATAACAACGGGTAGTATAGGAACACCATTATCAAGAGCTATATGAAATGCTCCACTTTTGAACTTTCTAAAATCATCTTTAGGCACTCTTGTTCCTTGTGGGTAGACCATAAGAGACCATCCTTTTTCGAATATAATTTTTGCTTGTTTATTAATTGAGACCCTGTCATTTGGATTACTACGATCTACTTTTATAAAGTTAAAAGCCTTGGCAGCTGTTCTGAAAAAAGGTAATTTGTATACTTCTTTTTTAGCCATGAAAACCCACTTTATTTTTAAATATTTGAATTGCATCATTGGATCTAGATTAGATAAATGATTTGATATAACGACATATGGTTGATTTGTTTTATATTCTGAAGTTTTAACTAATTCTAATTTAGCTCTAGCTGCCCACATCCATGGACGGCACCAACTTTTAGCTATGTAGTATTTTACTTTTGTGTATTTAGCAAAAATCCCAATAAACCATATGCTGTAAGCCACAGGTATGGTGTAGATTGCCATTATGAATAGGTTTACCCATGTTAGGATTTTATTTTTGATCATATTGCTAATACTATATTGATTATCACTAGAAAAGAAACCATGACAGAGAAAAATAATTTAAGAAGTAACCTACTTAAGCACAACATCTTAAATGATAAATTATCAGATGAAATAGGTACAAAATTACAACAATTGGTATCTGATAGAGTTGTTTGTACATATATTCCATTGGATTCAGAAATTAATATACTTCCTGCGCTATCCAATACTTTTGAGATGAATACAACGTTTATGTTGGATGATGAGTTACAAATATGTTCTTACGGTGCACCATTTATTAAACAACAAAATGGAATATTGGAACCTGAGAATAAAATTATAAGAAATGATACTGAAGTATTTATTGTTCCTGGCGTAGCCTTTACAAAATTTGGTTCACGTTTAGGTCGTGGGGGAGGTCATTATGATGTACTTCTCAAAAAATATCCAAATGCTCTTAAGATTGGTATTTGTCATGATTTTCAACTTATCAAAGACATACCACTTGAAGAACACGATATTCCAATGGATTATGTTTTAACAAATATAAATTATTACAAATCATCAATATAGTAATCTAAAGGCATGGAATTAAGTATTAATGTTGGATATTTTGGTCCACATATTTCTGATGACCACGACCTTTTAAAAAAAATAGATAGTTTAGGTTACTCTTGTATATGGACAGCTGAAGCTTATGGTTACGACGCAGTCACTCCGTTAGCTTATTTTGCTGCCGTTACAGAAAATATCCAAATTGGTTCAGGTATTATGCAAATCCCCGGAAGAACACCAGCTATGACTGCTATGTCTGCAATTACACTGGATAAACTTTCTAAAGGTAGATTCCGACTTGGACTTGGTGTATCTGGCCCACAGGTTGTCGAGGGATGGCATGGACAACCCTACACGAAGCCTCTTGCGAGAACTAGAGAGTATATAACTATTATTAGAGAAATAATTAAAAGAGAAAGAAAGGTTGAATTCGATGGAGAGTTTTTCAACCTACCATATAAAGGACCTGGAAGTCTTAATTTAGGAAAACCTCTGAAGCTAATAGAACCGCCTATTAGGGAAGATATCCCAATCTATCTTGCAGCAATAGGCCCCAAAAATATTGAATTAGCAGCCGAAATAGCTGATGGTTGGTTACCTTTTATGTATTCTCCAACAAAAGGAGATGAAGTATTTGATGAATTCCTGAGCAAGGGGTTTGAAAAATCAAGTAATCCAAAAAAGAGAAGTCAATTTAATATCGTAGCGTCAGTCTTTGCTAGATTGTGCGAGTCTGATGAAGTAGAGGATTTTTTAAAACCAGCAAGGACTACATACACACTCTATGTTGGTGGAATGGGTGCTAAAGACAAGAATTTTTACTATAACCTAATGTGTAATTATGGTTATGAAGAACTTGCTTCTGAAATTCAGAACTTGTATCTTGATGGGAAAAAACAGGAAGCAGAAGAACTATTTCCTGAAGAGTTATTAAGAGACTTAACACTTGTTGGAACAAAAGATGATATTGAAAAGAAATTCAATAGTTGGAAAGATTCAAATGTAACAGAAATATCTCTCTCTCTTCCAATAGATATTCCAACATTAGAATTCATTAAAGAATTAAATTGAAAATATTACTTCTATCTTTTTATGATTTAGGAAAACAGCCGAAAATTATATCAGAGTTGTATAAAAAGCTTGATAATGGGTCCAATCAAATAGATATTATCGATTATTCAATAGAAGAAAAAGACCTTACATTAGACAACTATGATGTATTAGGAATATATGCTTCCATGCATACTGCCTCTGTATTAGCAGAGCAGTATTTACGTGATAGAAAATTACCAAATAAACTATTTGTATTCGGTCTTTACGCCAACGTTTTTTCAGAAATGTTTTCAGACTTTCAATCAATTCATAGTTTTGATAGCGATGAATTAGAGTCTTTGCTTCAAGTACAGTTAAATCCTAATTATTCATACAAACATACTGTTCCTGATCGCACAATACTCCCATCAATCACTGACTACTCGCACATTGTTGACGGTTCAAATAACCTAATAGCAGGTTCAGTTGAAACTACATATGGATGTAAACATGAATGTACGCATTGTCCAGTTCCTATTGAATTTAAAGGTATGTTTAAAACGTTTGGTACTGAAAAAATTATTACAGATGTAACAAATCAAGTTGAAGAAGGTGCGAAGCATATTTCATTTAA
>Ga0233432_10000043_pt1 | contig 98112 bp, 62 predicted proteins | sample SI_122_August201_6_FD_179870 | JGI IMG/M metagenome (GOLD analysis project Ga0233432, IMG submission 179870) | Seawater microbial communities from Saanich Inlet, British Columbia, Canada - SI_122_August2016_10_MG | ecosystem: Environmental > Aquatic > Marine > Inlet | place: Canada: British... | reverse complement strand
GGTCGGTTCTGGTGAGGCTACTGTTCAAGGAATGAATAGGGCATTTCTTAAGTACCCCAGTGTTGTAAGGTTAAATCTTTTAGGAGTAGATGAAAGTCACTTTGTACGATTTAAACCTGCCATGCTAACTGACGTAAGTGTAGATTATAGTGGGCCAGCGTCGCAAGTTGGAATAATGAAAGGTGGACGCCCTGCAGCGGTTACTCTTACACTTTCATTTACAGAACTTACTATTCATACTGCGGAAGATTATCCTATTACTCCAGATGAGGCAGACAGCAGTGCAGCAGAATCTGCTACACCTAAAGGACAGGGAGAGGGTTCAGAAGAATCTAAAATTAATACCGGCGCCGGCGTAGCCCGGGCGTAACATCAGTAACGAGTGGACTATAATCAATGACCAAGTATTTTAAACCTTTTCCAACTATAGAATATCAAGGAAGACGAGTTCGAGATATTACTCGACGAAGTTCTTTCATGAGTGCTGTACAAAACAATCCATTCCTATACTATCCTTATACGGTACAAGAAGGTGAGCGCGCCGAAGACATTGCTCAGTTTTATTACGGATCCGTTGACTATATCTGGTTAGTGTATATGGCAAACAACATTATTGATCCATATCACGAGTGGCCGTTAGATCCACGAACATTTAATGCTTATCTTGTCGATAAGTACCAAGATCAGTCTGGTGAAATCGGTGAGAACGTTCTTGATTGGATTAGTGATGAAACAAACGACGACAATATTTTATACTATGTGAGGAGAGTTGACTAATGGCCGCAGTAGATGATATTATATTAGCACCGGAATCTTTCCGAACAATTTACCTTCGTCGAGAAGACAGGGTTATTCTACGTACTGAGCAAGGACGTAAAATTATTGTTAAGCGAATTATCCCAGAAGAATGGCAGCCATACCGAATGTATGATTACGAATATGATTTGAACGAAAATAAGAAAGAAATATTCTTGTTTGACAGTAAATTCTTGGGCCAGTTAACTAAAGATTACGTTAGGTCTATGAGCGATAATTAATGGAAAAGTTTAATCCTGGCATTTGCGAGATTACACAAGCTATTATAATACCTTATCAAGGGTACAAAGATGGGTACATGGTGCCGCCTATTGAAATTGGAAAAGATATCACACCTTTGATTACTGGGTTTCAAATTAACCAAGGTATGAATAATGTTTCAATGTCAGGTACTATTGATTGTATCGATAACGTAGGATTCTTAGAAAATCTTCCACTCCGTGGAGAAGAAGAATTACATTTTGAAATTAAAAGCTTTGATCTTGGAACCACAAGAAGTATAGTAGCACGTATTATTAAAATTAGTAATGTTAACAGAACTGAAAGTGGTAATGGTGTCGGATATACTTTACAATGGATCTCTAAACTTTCTTATAACGCAAACATTAAAAATATCATTACGTCTTATAATGGTAAAGAAGGTCAAAGTGTTATTGAAGATCTATTTAGTAAACATTATAGTAAGCTTACAGCAGGTAAAGAAACTTGGTCTGATGGAACCGAGAAAGAACAACCAAGTGATACGAAATCATTTAAGATCCAATCTGATCCTGGACGCTTTTTGTGGATCGCTCCTACCCGAGGAATACTAAGAGTTACTATACCAAATTATAGTCCATCTGAAGCGATCCAGTTTATCACTAAAAGGATATATTCAAAATCAACCATTGGTCCATCATCAACATTTCGTTTCTTTGAAAGATGGGATGGCTTTCATGCAGTAACCGATGAATGGCTACACGTAAAAGCTAAAGCACATGATGACGTACCTACTCTCAACTATTTTACATATTCAAGTAAGCAGCCTGAAGATGCTGCAGTTCAAGTGAGTACAATACAAGAATTTGTAAATGATAAACGAGTAGATGTTGCTGACGAAGTTTTAAGTGGTTCATATACAAATTCATTTTTAGAAATTGATTTGCTACGACATAGAACAAAACTATACACGTATAAGTATAACGAAGAAGTTAACAAGTATAAAGATTCTGGTGGAAGAACCGCTAGCTTAAGAAATGATATCCATTCAGAAGAATTCATAAAAGATACATTTAACCAAAATAATTCTAAACAGTTTATGATTATACGAGAGTATAGTGATAAAGAAAGCGGATCAGCTCAAACCGCAGACGAGAAATTCTATCGAGAAACGACTGCACATAAAATCATGTATAATCAACACGCTAACGCAACGAGTGCTACTATTGCTTTAAAAGGTCGATTAGATTTAATGCCTGGTATGATAACTGATATTAATATACGAGAGCTCGATGCTAGTAATAAATCTGGTAGAAATAAACAGTTAAGTGGTAAATACCTTATCACCGGAGTAATAAACAAAGTTGATGGTAACGTACTAAACACTATTTGTAAAATAGTTAAGTATGATTGGAGTGATGGAGCCGGAGACCTAGGAAAGGAATAATATGAGAGGAATTGGTATACCTAATCCGATGTTCTTCATCGGAGTCGTAGAGAATAATGACGATCGACAATTTCAAGGTCGGGTGCAGGTGCGCGCGTTCGGCGTCCACGGGACCCACGCGAACATTCCTACTCAAGATCTTCCTTGGGCTATATGTGTTTCAGGTCACTACGATCCAAACTCTCCTATACCACCAATCAATTCGTTTGTATTCGGTATATTTACTGATGGCGACGAAGCTCAACATCCAATGATTCTGGGAATGATTCCTACTCAGTATGTAGAAGAAATGTTTCCAACCGCTGACGGATATGGTGTTATTCCTGTTAAGAACGGAGAAGTAGCACCTCTGTTAGCAAAAGGATTTACACCTGAAGATATTGGTCATCATCAAAGATCTAAACTTGCTAGAGCCGAGGATGTCGGAAAAACTTTTCACAACCAAGTATCAGCGAATGTAAAAAGGAACCAAGACATTGCAGGTAGAGAAGAAAAGTGGGAGCAACCACCGTCTGCTTACTCTACAGTATATCCTTACAATCAGGTAATCGAAACCAGCCACCACACTATAGAATTAGATGATACACCCGGTGGTGAGCGAATTATGATTCACCATAAAACTGGTTCTTTTATTCAAATCGATGCGAAAGGTACTACTACTGAGCGAGCAGAAGGCGACCGTTATGAGATTAATATAGGAACAAAACACGAATCTTCGTCAGGTAGCATCATTACAATTAATGGCGACGCTTTTGTTAAAGTGAATGGTAATAAAACAGAAGAAGTTACCGGTAACTACAAACTATTAGTGGGTGGCACAACTGAGATTGGTTCAGGCATGAACTTATTCTTAAATACTGGTGATGGTGTTAACATACGAGGTTCAACTGTTAAAGTCGAAGCAAACACTGATACCCTTACATTGTTTGGTAAAAAACAAATTAAGATCGAAGCAGAACAACAGATTAATAATGTTTCGAATCATATTAAAAATAACGCGTTGCAAGACTTTAATGTCTATGCTTCGAAAGGTATTAAGCTTACTTCTCCAATGGATTTTCATCTTCAGGCTTCAAATGGCTTAATGACTTTCACTGGATTAGTTCCTCCATCACCGAAAGATACACCGACATCTCTTGCATCTGGTACTATTGGTGTTCCTACTTCTGCTGGTTTAAGTGTTATAGCACCTACTGTAAACATGGTTGCTGCTAATGGAAGCTTTACCGGTCTATGGAATGCAACTGGTATGAGCACTGGTATTTTAACAGCAACCGTTTCTGTCAATACAAAGCTTGTAAATGCTACTGCGGTTCAAGCAACAAAGGTAGGAGGAACTCGAGGAGACTTTGCGACATTAGGTGCTCCATTGCCTATTAGTTCATCACCAGGTAGTCCTTGTTCCCCCGGTCCTGGTCGTGTTACGCCATCGACTATACCCAATGTAAGCATACCAACTGTGCCAATATTAAACGTACCGGCCATTAGTAATCCAGCCCCACCGTTGTTTCCGATGGCTTCTGGGATGGCGTATCCGAGAGGTAATGGAGACCTATTCCTAGCTCAAGTTCTCACCTCTCCCTTCACAGCGTTCTTTGGAGGAATCATTCCTCCGCTATTAGGATCCGGATACGGTATGGAAATGATCAAGGCTCCCGAGCCACCAGCGAAAAATATGTCAATTCAAAAAGATCCATTTGTAAATCGAAAAGGACATGTACCCGGCACCTTTAATACGAATCTGGAGGATTAAGCAGTGGCTAATTGTATTGACTTAAGAGATCAAATTACTCAAAATACTTTATCACTGAGTACAGGTCCTTCCGTTAACTTTAATGGTGAGTATACGACAGCTCAAATCGCGGTTTTTACCGAAGAGCTTTCGAAGAACATTGCAGAAAATGCTAACAACAACGCTTTAACTCGAATGACAAACGCGTTTGGTGATGGACTTAATAATACGGTTTCGTATTTGAATGGATTGTTTAAAGAATTAATGGCGAACAATTTAAACGACTATCCTGAAATACAAACTCGCTGGGCTTCTGGAAATATGACTGCTATCGAAGTAGCGGACTTTATGGAAGCATTTAATTATACACCACAGGGTATTGCAAATCAAACTGATTTTACTAAACTATTACGAGAGCTGAATAATTATTATACTTCTTCGTTTAGTGATAGTTTACTCGGTGGATTTTGTAGTACTATGACAAATATATTTCAAAAGATCGATGCGTTCTATGATCTAATAGGAGTAATTGATGGCATCATTACCGATGCATTAGCTTTCATTCAGAAAATTAATGAGTTTGAAGGATATCCTCCTGAAATTGCTCAGCAAGGTCTTATTACGTTTTTAATTAATCAAATTAAACAAAAGATGGAAGATATCGCTGAGAAAGTATTCCAAGAAGTTGAAGATGCGATTGCTAACTTTAATGTTGAGAATATTATCGGTGAGTTTACCGAAGGATCTTTGGCGAGTGTTAAAGCAATTATGACTGCTAAAGAACAATTATGTACTGTATTGACTGATGAGAATAAAAAGAGTATTAAAGATAAGCTCAAAGGATTCGTTGACTATGCGGTAAGTCTATTAGAAAGCCCAGGATTAGAACAAATTCGTTATCTTGTCTTTAGGTTCTGTGCCCTTGCAGCTAATGTCGAAGCATTACTTAAAGATATCATGAATCCACTCGATGATTATGGATTAAGGTTTCAACGTATTGTTCGCCGGATGGAAGCAATCTCAAACATTAATACATCGACTGCAATTCGTAATGGAGCAATAAGATATTCTCCTGAACGTCGTGAAGAAGCCATAAATAGATTAAGAGCTATGTGGGATGGTGATAACAACGGAGAGGTCGTTACCTCTACTGGCGAAAAGCCCATAGCAGTAAAGCCGATTACCGCAAAGGAATATCAAGAACTTCCTGTATGTGGTAAAGTATTTAAGTCTGGTCATAAAGGGATTAAAGTTTCGGGTGACTGGGTAGAAGATCTTGGAATTACAGGTTATACACGAATTGATTTAGATGTTAAAGTATATCTAATGAGATTGAGAAAAGTACTTGGTAAAGATATTACTATTACCAGAGGGTGGTACAGTACGGAATATAATGAGAAAGTGGGTGGGGATCCAGAAAATAGTCACTTAAGTGGGCTTGTTATAGATATAAAGAACGATTTTAGTTTTGATATTCCGAGCGAAGACTTGAGTGTTGCTACTTCAATCAAAAGTATAGAAGACTTTCAAGAACAAGCATTTAAAGCTGGATTTAAATATATCGTCATCAAAGACGATGAGATTCATCTAGACATCAGGAACGTACCAAGATGACAGTAGTAGTTAAAACGCCAGTCAGTAAAAGACCGACACTATATGCGGACTTTAAAAAAGACCTGCAGATTTCTCCTGTCTCTCAAGACCTGACTGTAAACAAAGACGAAGCTGCTGTTAAAGAAGCGATTCGTAATTTGCTATTAACTGATCCTGGTGAACGTCCTATGCAGCCTTTTTTAGGTGGTGGCATACGAGCTTTATTATTTGAAAATGTGACACCGGGTACTCTCAAGTTAATAGAAGAAAAAGTAAAAAACACAATAAAGAATTACGAACCTAGAGCTGAACTCATTGATGTTTTGGTTTCATCTATTATTGATGATAATACAGTAAGTGTAAGAGTAACATTCTACATTAAAAATACTAGCGCGCCAATACAACTAGACGTCATACTAGAAAGGATAAGATAAAGATGGCCAATCCAAAAACTCCAATTACGGAACTTGACTTTGAAGGTATTAAAAGTCAGTTAAAAACGTATTTAGCGCAACAGGCACAATTCAAAGATTACAACTTTGAAGGTAGTAACATGGCTGCTTTGCTCGATGTACTCGCTTTTAACACGTTCCAAAATAACTTCTATACCAATATGGCAATCAACGAAATGTTTCTTGACTCGGCCGTCATTAAGAACTCCGTTGTTTCCCATGCTAAAGAATTAAATTATATTCCAAGATCTCGCAGGTCAGCTAAAGCAACGATAAGGCTTGTAATTACAGCGCCTGATGAAGAAAACTCAACCATTACGATTCCAACCTATAGCAGCTTTAGTTCAAGCTACCAGGGTGAAACATTTAATTTTGTCACTGAACAAACATATGTTGCTCGTAAAAATATTGATCCAATTACACGTGAAGTAACTTTCATCGCAGAAAATGTAGATATTTTCGAAGGTCAGATGTTAACGAGCTTCCAGCGAGAAGGATTTATTATTGATGCTGATGGAGTATTACGAGTCTATCTTTCAAACAACGAAGTTGATACAAACAGTATTGTAGTATTCGTTGATGCTGAAGCAACTGAAGATCAAAACGTCTTTACACGAGCAACTACGATTTATGGTGTAAAACCCACGGATCGAGTATTCTATATAGAACCTTATTACGATGATCGTTATTCGATTTACTTTGGTAAGAACGAGTTTGGTTTACAACCTCAAGAATTCGAAGATGTCCGTGTAAGGTATCGTATTTGTTCAGGCAATGAATCAAATGGTGCTAGTCAATTCTCAGCCGGATTTTTAGAAAACGCTACTATCGAATGTCAAACAACTACGGCCGCAGCCGGTGGTGAAGAACGAGAAAGTATTGAGAGCATTCGTTACTTCGCACCTAAGGCATTGCAAATTCAAGAACGAGCTTGCACAACTAAAGATTACGAAATCTTATTGCAGCAAAAATTTCCAGAAATTAAAGCAGTTGCAGCTTATGGTGGTGAAGATCTCGATCCACCTCAGTTTGGTAAGGTTGCTATTTCAGTTTACTTAGATAGTACTACTCAGTTAATTAGCTCAACATTGAGTAATGCATTTATTGCTTACCTATCAGAAAAGAGTCCTCTAGGTATTGAGCCTGTATTTGTACAAACTAAGTTTATTTACGCTGAGCTTAGCGTTGATACTATATTCACATTAAAAGAAACAGAAAAGAATGCTTCGCAACTTGAATCATCTATACGTCAAATAGTACAAGCTTATTCAGATAATAATCTTGAGAACTTTAATACTTCTTTACGTAAGAGTAGATTAGCAAGTCAGATTGATAGTATCGATACTGCTATTCAAAGTACATCAATTATAGTCACACCTTACATTGAGTATGCTCCTATTCTAAATGTACGAACCGCTCCTTCATTTAACTTTGAAGCCCAGCTGGTTAGGCCATATCCTTTTAGAGCTGCTAACGGATTTAGTGGTTATAAGCCCGCGGTTACAAGTACTCCATTTGATGTAAATGGTGTATGTGTTTATTTGCAGGACGATGGTATGGGTAATATTATGACAGTCACTGATGACGCGACTGATCCACAGGTTGTAAACCCAACAGCAGGCAAGGTCAATTATGACACAGGTAACGTTGTATTGTCAAACTTTATTGTTGAAGAATATACTGGTAGTGCAATTAAGATTAAAGCAAACATTAAGAGTAGTGATGTTAAATCTCCTCAGGGTCGAGTATTCCTGTTAAGAGATGAAGATATATTTGTTTCGGTATTGGAAGAATCAGCCATGGCAACTGGAACTTCTTCAAGTTCGACTATTGGAACTCTGCAAACAACAGGATCATCCAGCGGAAGTTCATCTTCCAGTGGCGGCGGTTATTAAGAGAGATAATTCCTAATGGAAATAGAAAAGAATATATCGTTTTTCATCGATCAACAATTTCCGGATATCTATAAACAAGATGGTCCAGAACTCGTTGCGCTGACTAGATATTATTATAAGTTTCTAGAGGAAGCTACAAATCAAAGTCACCACGTTAATCGAAGGTTGTTTGATTATAAAGATGTAGACTCTACTGTTAAAGAATTACTCGTATTTTTCCACAAAAAGTTCCTAGCCGATTTACCGTTCAAAGAAAACAGTGTACCATTTCTAGTAAAAAATATTTTAGATCTTTATCGTCGAAAAGGTACACCTGCAGGTATTGAAACGTTCTTCTCGATATTCTATAATGAGTACGAGATTGATATTACGTATCCTGCAGAAAAGATGTTAAAGATATCGAATTCAAAATGGAAGCGTGGTGTTTATCTTCAGCTATATTCTAATAATAATTCCTTTGTATCGTCGCTCGGTAAAAAATATACCTACGCAGATTTAATTTCAAAAAATATTCAAGGATCAGTTTCCGGTGCTAAGGCAGCTGTAAGCCGCATTAACTTTATTTTAATCGAAGGTACGCGCACTCCTATTATTTACATTGATGCAGTTCAAGGTAACTTCCAAAAGGATGATGACGTTCTTTCAAGTATCGATGGCGAGCTTGTTGACTTTGGTCGAGTCAATGGATCATTAAATGCTTTTGAAGTTGACACTAATAAAGATCGGGCAACAAACAATCGCGTTGGTGATATTTTAAATGTTGTATCAGATCAAGGTCGCGGTGGTAAAGCAGTTGTTAAAGGTCTTTCAGATAGTACTTCAGGAGAGATTAGTTACGAACTCATTTATGGCGGTTATGGATACAGTGTTGAAAATACGAAACTTTTAGTTTCACAACAAACATTTATTCTCGATAATCCCGGCTTAGAATTTGTATTATACGAACGAGTAAGAGATACTCAGAACAACGAAGGTATAGTATTAGGTCAAACAGAAAACGCCGTAGGAATATATGTAACGAACATCGTAACTATTCGCGGTGGTTTCCCTATTGCATTCGAAAATACTCGAAACATATTTGCAATAGACAGGGACCCAAGCAATCCAATTGATATTGACTTAGTTACACCTTACAATGTCAGCTCGCCAGGAACACAATATGCTGACGACGGTTTAGGTACGAGTGTTATTGCTGACATTAAAAACACAGTTTCAATATCAGTTATTACCGATCCAATCCAGCCTTATCTTACAACAACTCTCGATGCTGCTGATTATGGGGCAGTTACTCCAATGTCAGGTACTGCAAGTCCGGTAACGATTACTACTCCGCTTGAAGATGCATTTGACTTAACACCAATTACAATTGGTCGTATCGAACTATTCCGTAATATTGCTTCAGGTGAGAATTATACTACACAGGTTTTTGCTCGGGCTCAAGATCAGGTGATTAAGAATCTTGGACGTAAAGGACAAATAATACGGTTTGAAACACCGGCTGATGCAGGTGTATTTAGTATTGGTGAATTGATTACGGAAAACTCTACTGGAAAGAGTGCTGAAGTAAATGCAATTGATACTACGAAGGGAACAATTAGTATTACACCATTTGCTTATTACGGGTTTGATGGTGTTAATGATGTTCAAAAAGCAAACGGAGATCGTTTCAGTGTTGATGCAGTTCAAACAGATTATGAAAGCAAAGACTATGGTGATAACGCAATCGTAGAAACTGAAACAGAGTTTGCTATTGGACAAATTAGTAAAGTCGAGATTATTAACTCCGGCTTTGGATATGTCGCAAATACTGTAGGTGAATTACAAGATGAAGACGGTAACCGTAAGGCTTACGGTATTATTGAACAAAACACACAAGGTTTTACAGAAGGTTACTGGGCAGATTTTACTTCACATCTAAATGGATACGAACAACAACAAATTACGATAGAAAATCCTATTTTACCTACATCGGATTTTGTAGAACAAACGCAAGCTGCTATTGTTGGTGAGACAACAATTCTTCCTATTGGTAATGTATGGAATATTGGTGGATTTCAAATTATCTTTGGTAATAATCCCGTAAACATATTCCCAGATCTAGCGCCTCAATGGGCAGCATGGATGGAAAGCACTGCTTCTGATGGGTACGCAATATATGATATGACTAAGCAAGGATTTCCGCTAAATGGTCCTGGATTAATACAATTCCAGCTTCTTGCTTCTGGTACAGCTGCTGAAGCAGTTACTCAAAGATGGAATGAAATTGTTGCACCTAACTTAAAGAGTCAGACTTGGTATGCAGGTCAAGAAGATGTTCTATGGATTCCATATCAAACTCAGTATCTCTGGGATGAAGACTTCGCGAACTGGGGAGCAACTATAAGTTCAGACGGATTTCCTTATTTAGATGCAGATCAAGATGGTACAATTACTCCTGATGATGTTACAATTTATGAGCGGATCGTTGCTGGCGGAGGTACGGTTGAGCAATTAAATAGATGGAATAATATTGTTGCACCTAGCATGAAGCAACAGGGCTTTTATGATTTGAGTCCTGAGTTATACGAATATGTTACGCAGTTTAAATACTTTAATGCTGGTGTACGTATTCAAGATAGCGATTTCTATCAAGACTATTCTTACTTAATCAAGTCAACACTGCCATTAAGTATGTATGAAAGTACACTTAAAGAAAATGTACACTTAGCAGGAACAAAACTATTCGGTGACTTTGTTTATAAGGTTGAAGTACCGAATAATGCAAGAACTCGATTCTTCCGACGATTCAATGACGACGGAAGAGGTTCGCCATTAGACACAGCGAATACTGACAGCCTTGAAGCATCGGTAACGAACTTTACTGTTGATAGTTCTTTCATTACAGTTGACCACGAACCAACTAGTTAATAAATATTTAGTTAACCAAACTCTAGGAAAAAAATGCTATGGCCAAGCAGATAATTAATATCGGTGCATCAGCGAACGACGGAACAGGTGATCCGTTAAGGAATGCATTCGATAAAGCAAACGATAACTTCACGGAATTATATTTCGCATTAGGTAGTTCTACAAATGCAGAAGTTCTTTTCGATCAAAATGGAGCATTCGATCTTGTTGGAAAACCTCATAAAATTTCATTCTTGCACGATACAGAAGAATCATTACTTGCTCTAAGCCCAAGTACTTATCACGGATCTATTGGGCATGCTCACGATACAGGCGCATTGTATTACGCTCACGGTGAATGGCGTAAAGTGTTAACAGACACTTCAGCTGGTGCAGTAACAAACTATTCCGATCCTTTAAACAACATCGTTTACTCAACCAATATTACTAATAGTGAAACCGTTGATTATGTACTTAAATCAAATGCAGATGGTACATATACTTGGGTAGCTCAAAGTGGTGGCGGTGGTTCAAGCACTATAATCGGTTTATCTGATACACCAAGTTCGTTTGGCACGGCCGGCCAAGCATTGGTTGTTAACAGTAATGCTGATGGTTTGGTATTCGATGATATCTCTGGTGGCGGTGGATCTTATGCTGATAGCGATGTTGATGCTCATATCAATGTAAGTGGCGCTAGCGAAAACGATATATTAAGTTGGAACGGTACTGACTATTCTTGGATTTCACAAAGTGGTGGTGGTGCATATAATGATAACGCAGTAAGTGCTCACCTAAACGTAAGTAGTGCAAGTGCAAACCAAGTATTACAGTGGGATGGTTCAGATTTTGCATGGGCCGCATTATCAGGTGGCGGTGGTTCAACTGCTATGGCTGATATTACTGATACCACAATTACAAATCCACAATCTGATGATATTTTAAAATACTTCGGTAGTGATGGGACTTGGAGAAACGTAACGTTCACTCCAACTTATTTAAACATTAGTGAACAGCCTGCCGGTGTTTCAGATAAAGCATTATTTGAAAACAGTTTCTTAAATGCTACCACTGTATTAAAGGTTACTAATAATGGTTCTTCTTCATATCGTTTTGACCAATATGGTACAGCTGATAACCCAACAATTTATGTAAAAGCAGGAACGACAGTTGGATTTGATTTAACTGGTGCAGGTGGTGCTGTACACCCATTCGTAATTCAAACTGCGGCAGGTGCAGATTATAATGAAGGACTAGTTGCACTTGATTTAGGAGTCTATTACGAAGGTTCAGCTGCAAACGCAGGAATAGGTGGCGCTTTATTCTGGAAAATTCCAGCAGGTATTTCTGGTAACTATAGGTACATATGTCAAGCACACTCGAGTATGGTTGGTACTATTGTAATTGAACCTGCGGCCGGTAACAGCGGCGGCGGCGGAGGTGGTTCACTATCTCGAGCTACCGAATCCGAACAAGCAACTAGCCTCAACGCTGGATCGAGTACTAACTTATCATTCGCAAACTTAGGTATTTCGTATGCCTTGTATACATGCCAAGTAGATGCACCTTGCTGGGTTCGTATCTATAGTGATACAGCATCTCGAACAGCCGATGCTTCTCGAACTCAAGGTGAAGATCCACCAGAAGGTGGAGGCGTTATTGCCGAGTTTATTGCGACTCAATCAGGAACAACTGAGTTTAAAGTAACTCCGGCAATTTACGGATATGTTGATGATTCAGAAACAACTGTTCCGGTTACTGTTACAAACATAGACTCAGGAACTGCAACAATTACCGTATCCTTAACAGGGTTAGTATTAGAGAGCTAATATGGAAAAGCATAAGCATACAGTTGTTCTCGTAAAAGGAACTAACGAACCAGAGTTTCTAGCAAATGAAGCTGCAGGAATGCAGGTCAAATCTAATCTAAGTTTATTAGATAGTTTGATTTCAATGATGCTAACAGACGAAGAGGTTGCTACGCTTAAAGCAAGTGAAAAGGTCCGAGATGTAGTACCAGAATTACAAGTTGAAGACGCTTCTTATAATACAATCGGGTCACCTAATTATGAAAGAGGAGATGGAACTACTCCACAAAGATTAGTTGCTAATGATTGGGATAACGCTGGTCTCGGGGTTGCGGATGGTTTAGATTATTCTCCAATGGCATTATTGTATACTGGCGGAGCAACCCCTACAGCAAATGAAACATCAAATTTTATCCTTTCCGGCTCGACTGGTTACGGATATCACTCTAATGCAGAAGGAGTCTCACGAAGCTTACCGATTAATTCGACGACTGAAGACCCTTTTTTCGACGGTCAAGTAATACAAAACTACGCAGGTGAATATGTAGATATTGTTGCTGTTGAAGCAGGATCACCAACAACCTCTTATGATAGCTGGCACAATAGTCCACATGTAGACTTTTGCGGATTGGGAGCTAACTCGGGTACATCAAGGTTTGTTCCAATGAACTGGGAAGACTACGAACCTAACTTAGTGAGCTTTAACCAAGTTGATAACGGATCTGAATATTTTAGCGCTCACGCGATTGGTGTATTAAGTGCTACAGGTGGTAAAGCCTCTGGTTGGGCTTTTAACGCATCTTTAAGAGTCGTATATTTGGGCGACGGTGTTGCTGAAGCAATGAATGCAGTATTAGCGTGGCATCAAAGTAAACCTGTTAATCCTAACACTGGTATACGTAATGCAACTGTTGTAACTGGAGCTTGGATTTATACAACTGATGGGATGAATGGTGGTATCCCAGTAGATAAAGTTAAAGCTATAACGTATTATCCTGATGGGCCAAACAATTCGCTGGGAAATCCCATTGACTCGCCTATAACAATTAACCGAGGTGATCCACAACTAGCAACATTTAACTATAAAGTGACTGCTAACGGATCAAGTGCTTATCGTTTTGAAGGATATGACCGAGGTACTTACCGACCAACTGGCAGCGTTTTAGCTAGTCAAGATAATCCCACGCTAGTTTTAAAAGCCGGTGACACGGTTGTTTTAGACGCAAGTAGTGTAGGTTCTCATCCTATCGAAATTATTGACCACTCGACCTTAGAAGTAAGGACTGACTCGTGGATTACAGGTCAAGGAACTGCTACGGTTACTATTACAGTGCCTGCAAACACCTCAACTCTTCTTAAGTATAGGTGTACATTACACTCTGGAATGATAGGTGCGATAGTAGCCACTTCGTGGAGTTCAACTAGCTGGGAAGGTGATTTAAGACCTTTTGCAAATGCTAATATCGCTCCTCGTTTAATAGTAGATCCTTCTGACAGTACAGCTAAGTGGACGATACCATATAACCGTGACCTTCGAGATACAGCATTTGACACTATCTTAGATAACTACGATACTGTCGGCGGAATATATTATTTTCAAAGTGCTGGCAATTATGCAATAGCAGGTGAGGTAGGTCCAGAACATCAGCATTGGCATAACCAGTTAAGTGTAGCTGCAGGGGAAAGTTACATATCAATAGGTATTTCATCTAGCCGATATACTTTAGCTAATTTAACTGCTGTTAATGAAGGAGAAGGCCCGCTCGGTTCTGGTTATGAACAATTTTATCCTAACCGCTCTTTTAGAGGATGCTATTCAAACGAGATCACAGTTGCAGCGGCGACTACATCCCGGTTGTATCCTTATTTAGATGGTTTTAGTGATAGAGGACCGGGCATAGACATTGCAGCTCCGGGGTCTAACACATTTAGTAGTTACCCAGTTGGCTCAATGCAAACTACTGATCAAAATGGTTATACATGGTCAGGATTTGGTGGAACGAGTTGTGCAGGACCTAGGGCTGCTGGGGCTGCAGCCTTAATGATAGATGACTTTTACTTGAAGCGCGGAACATATCCAAGCATAGCTCAACTTAAAGAGCAAATACAAAATGATAGCAAAAATATTGTACGGGGCGTTGACTTCTCAAGCACCAATTGGATCATAACTGCATATAACACAAAAACCGATACTACACAAGGGTCGGCCGGTGAAAAAGTTGTCCAGTACCTAGATGGGGCCAGCTCAGATGTTTATAGCATTTACGCAAACGATTTTAAAAACGGCGGCAGTGACATTACTGATTTACACGGGAATACTACTCAAATGATTAATGTTCCGTGGGCTGTTCGTAATTCACCGGGAAAGTACATGAATCATGGCGCAGCATTTGCACCTCGACATAAAGAAAGGCCTGCGAGTGGAAATGTATTTCCTAGAAGAAAGAAGACAATTGAGGTATAGAGGATGATAATAAATAAAGTAAACCAGCATCGAACAACGGGGCAATCATGCCAGAGATTCTAAGCACCAATCTAAAAAGTGACTTGAATAGACTCTTCCTTGAACAATCAAGAGCAAGCGAAGATTACTATCTTTTTGTGTCGTCAATCGGCCCGTTCGATCCTTCGGATTCTTTATTTTCAAAAAATGAATTTTTAGAGAAAACACTGTTTGCTAAGAAAATATCGTCTAACGATATGCATTACATGATTAAGTATTATCCTTGGCAGAAAGGATTAGTATTCGAAGAGTATGACGACCAAGTTGATCTTACCGGTGTTAAGTTCTATGCCGTTGTCGGTCCAAACGATAATGACACTGGAGACTATCGAGTTTATAAATGCTTAAACAATAACGATCGAACTGAGGTTTCAAACCCACCTAACTGGGCTGAAACAACTCCTAATCAAATATATGAAACAGCTGATGGGTATGTTTGGAAGTTTATGTATAAGCTTACCGACCTTCAATTCGAAGCATACAACGCTGTTGGTTATATTCCATTAGTTGACGATTATGTTATCGATCCTCCTACGAGTACAGGTAGCCAAGTCTCTGACATATTAGTTGTTAATCCTAATGATAACTTTGGATATAAAGAAGAGCGTGGTGCTTTAGTAGGTAGTCCATATTCGACTGGTATTATTATTGTTGATCCTTCAACTGTAGTAAGTCCAACAACAAATTATTATACTGGGCAATATCTAATAACAACGAATCCTGATGGTGTAACAACAAGAATATTTAAAATCACTTATTACTTCTATAATAAGAATACAGGTAATGCTCAGATACGAGTTGGTGGTGAGTTAATTACAGGTGCAGCAAATCCAGTTGCAGCTGGTGTTACTCAAAACGCTTCTTGGAAAATCTTACCAGAAGTTAAGATTGAAGGTGATGGTACAGGTGCTATTGGAATACCTAATATTGTCGATAGCCAAATTCGAAGCATTCAATTAATTGAGCCAGGCACCGGCTATCATAATATTACAATTACTGTTACAGATCCTCGAGTTGACTTTAGACCAGGGCAATCTGGAAGTGATGAAGTTCGTTGTATTTTACGAGCTAGGCTAACACCTGATGGCGGCCACGGATATAACTTTATTGACGAATTTAAATGTAAGCACTTTATGCTTTATGCTTATATTACAGCAGATGATAATACACAAATTGGTGATAGCAATACTTACACAGGGGTAGGAATTGTAAAAGAACCAACTTTTCATGATACCACTCCAGTTATTTTTGATAACCGTATTGCAATTACAACTGATGATATAGATAAGGTATCTGCAAATACAGTGTTAACACAACTAAGTAGTGGTAATATAGTAACATTCTCAGGAGTAGTACACGAGGTTGATGAAGATAATAATACCTTCTATTTAGCTGAATACATGGGACCTTATCCTAACAATCCAGCAACAGGAGACGGTGACACTTCATTAGATCTTACTTTACCGCTTAGAAATATAACAGGTCAAACAATTACTATAAATAGTCCAGTAGAAGACAACATCGTGATGTCGAACTACCAACAACGCTCAGGCGAAGTGTACTTCATGGAAAACTTTTTCCCACTTGCGAGAACGGACCTTTCTAGAGAAGAATTTAAGTTTGTACTGGAACTTTAAGGAATTTAATTAGATATGCCTATAAACACAGATCTTAATAAGTCACCATACTTTGACGATTTTGACGTCGAGAATCAATACTATCGCGTATTGTTTAAGCCAGGATTTGCTGTTCAAGCGCGCGAACTGATTCAACTTCAGTCAATGCTTCAAAATCAGGTTGAACAATTTGGAGATAACATCTTCAAAGAAGGAAGCGTTATTAAAGGTTGTAACTTTACAAACCTTGACAGCCTGCAATTCGTTAAAATAAATGATGCCCTTGGTGGTACTGACATTAATCCTTTAGCATATATCCCTAAAGTTGAGATTGAAACTATTGGTGGTATTGATGTAGAAATCGATTATGTTTACGTTTTAAGTAATGCCGCAGGTCTGCGAGCAGCCATTGTCCAGGCAGCAAACGGTTTCCTCGCTGATCCGGTTAACAAGAAAACATTCTTCATTAATTACTTAAACACCATTCCAGGCCAAGAAAAATTCAACAAAGGTGATACACTTACTATTACCTTATTTAGATATAAGCGTGGTACTACTGACGAAGTATTCGCTCCATCTGATGTCACACCACCTACTCTTTCTGTAATTTCTTTACCATCGGATGATGCGGTTGGTGATTCATTTGGTATTCAATCAGCACCCGGTGTTATTTTCCAGAAAGGTCACTTTATATTTGCGGGTGAGCAAACACTTGTTGTATCTAAATACAATCGAGTACCAGACGGTGTTTCAGTAGGTTATAAGATTACTGAGCGAAATGTTAATGCTCTTGAAGATGCACAACTTTTCGACAATGCAAATGGATCCGCTAACGAAAACGCTCCTGGTGCTGATCGACTTAAGCTTACACCAGAACTTATCGTTGTTAATAGCGAAACAGGTAATAGTGATGTCGAATTTTTCTCTTTGATTCGATACCAAAATGGTAATGCAGTAACAATTCGAGACGTTTCTCAATATAACGTTCTCGGTGAAGAGATGGCCCGCCGGACTTATGAAGAATCAGGTAACTATGTACTTGATAACTTCGACGTAATTTCAGATGACCTTGTTCCTTCAGGATCAGCACCAGGTACGCCAGCATCAGCACATGCAGTGTTAGGAACCGGTGTTGCTTATGTTAAAGGTTATCGAGTTGAGAACAATGCAGAACGCTCCTTCCCTATTGATCAAATAACTGAAACAGAAACTGCAGCCAACCAAGCGGTATCAACTGCTTATGGTTACTATCTTGATGTTACTGGTTTTAGTGGTAAAATTGATTTAAATCGAGCAACGGTTGATATTCAAGATTCTGGTGGTTCGTCTATCGGTTCTTGTCAAGCGATTAACATTACACCTACAAAAGCCTATATCACAAACGTAGTAATGGTAGGTGCAGTACAAGATATTGCTAAGCTTTCAGATGGAAACGGATTTGTTTCAGTAGGAAATGTAATTCGAAATGTAGGACTTAAGCCACTCATTTTCCGCACTGGTTTGGTAAGCTTATTCTCGACCTCAGATACTTTGATTCCAGTACGACAACAGGTATCTGCAACTGCTCAAACAAACGTCATCACGATTACAGCAGGCCCAGGTGAAGACTTTGTATGTGATAATAACGACGTATTGGTTGTTGCGGCAGGTGGTGCTTATCCAACAATCACTTCAACTACCACACAGACTAATAACAGTGAGCTGGTGATTGAGCTGGATCCATCTGGAGGTCCTTGGAGTTCAGTAGAGGTTTACTATAACGTTCGTTTGATTGGCTCCACAGATGGTGTAGAGCCTTATGGTAAGGTAGTAGAAGAACCGTTTGTACGTGTTGATCATACCCTAGGCCAAAACAAATATAGCCTTGGTTTCCCAGACGTATTTGAAATTATTAGTATCGAAGACACATTAGGAACTGATTACACCAAGAGCTTTAAGCTGCATAATAACCAAAAAGATACTCACTACGATATTTCATATATTGAATACATCCAAGGTCGACCACGTCCTGGTAACCAGCGATTGATTATTCAATTAAAGTGCTTTAAAGTAATTAGTTCATCTGGTGATTACTACTTTACAATTAACAGTTATCCCAATACAATTCAACCATCTGATATTCCAGCTTACGTAGCTGATGCAGGTGATTCATATAGTTTACGAGAGTGCTTTGACTTTAGACCAGTCGCAGATAAAGCAGCTAATGCAAACTATGGTGCAAACGACGGGCCAACCGCTCCTATTATTGCTGGAACCGTAGGTGGTGCAGTTACTACCTTTGGTGCTGATGGTCACGGTACACCTCTCATCCCTGCAGTCGATCAAGCAATTACAACTGACATCGAATATTACTTAGCACGTATCGACAGTATTGTTGTTGATTCTTATGGTGAAATTAAACTTCTTAAAGGTAAAGAGCAAGATAACCCAACACCACCACGAGTAAGTCGAGAAGAGTTTGCCGTTGCTGAAGTTCGAGTCCCTGGCTTTCCAGCTCTATCAGCTCGAGCAGCTGATGCTCAAAATAAACGAGCACATGCAATTACTTGTAAGGGTACAGGTGTTAAAAACTTTACTATGAAAGACATGCATTCTCTCGAAAAGAGAATCGACAATATGTCTTATTACATCTCATTGAATCAGCTTGAATCTGATACACAAAATATGCGAGTACTCGATGAGAATGGACTTAACAGATTTAAAAATGGATTTATTGTAGATCCATTCAATGATATTTCTCTTTCAAACATTAAAGATCCTTTATTTAGTGCAGCGATTCCGCATGGTCGTAAGGTACTTACTCCTTCAGTCAAGCAATTCCCTATTGATCTTAAATATAAGACAAGCTCCGGCGCTTCCTTATTCCCTTCAGCCACAAGTGCTAAGGTGGGTACACTAGGTCGAGATTCAAATGTCGCTTTCATAGACCAACCTTCAGCAACTGGTTTTAGAACTTGTGCAAACAACTTCTACCAGTACAAAGGTAACGGTTACATTTCACCTCCTTACGACGTGAACTATGACACTACGGTCAATCCAGTGACAATTGATGTTGATATGACTGGAGCATTTAGCGAACTCATTGATAACATTCAAGAAGTACTACCACTTACTGATACCAGTTACGAATATGTTCCTGGCGAATATTGGGGTGGTGATTGGTGGTGGAACAGATGGTGGCATGGCGGATGGCACCACCCACGTTATCGTAACCGTCGGTATGGATACAATCCCGGCACATTCCGAGAAGTTACCACTCAGCGTGATATCGATATCTCAATGCCTGAGAATACTAGCGTTTCAGTTCCTGTTGGAGACTTTGTTAGTAATGTACAGTTCAAGCCATTTATTGCTGGCAGGGATGTTAAGGTCTATATGTCAGGTCTTCGTCCAAACACTCAACATTATTTCTTCTTCGACAAGACAGACGTTAATGCTAATGTAATCCCAGGAAGTGCTGTTGACGATGTTAACCTAGTTGAGCGATTAGGCGAATACGGTGATGCAGTATCTACTGATGCAAATGGTGTATTACGTGCAGTCTTTACAATCCCTGGTGAAACATTCTTCGTCGGTGATCGCGTATTAGATATTGTGGATGTTGATTCTTACGACAATATTAATTCAGCTGCAACATCTACAGGTTTTGTTACATACCGTGCTTATAACTTCTCAATGGAGCGTACATCTCTTACTCAAACAACTCGTAAGCCAGATGCTGATGTAGCTAAGACAACCACTGTTCGAAATGTTGTTCGAAGACCAGAAGGTCGTGATCCACTTGCTCAAACATTCTTTGTTAAGAAAGGTATGGGTGCTGGAAGCAATACAGTATTCTTATCTCAGGTTGATGTATTCTTCAAGCGAGTTAGTACAGAGAATGGTATCACCTGTCAGATACGAGAAGTTGTTAATGGTTTCCCAACAAACGAAATCATTCCATTCTCGAAGTCTCGTAAACTACCTTCTGATTTAGTAGGGGCTGCATCTGATGACGCTTCGGTTCCAACTACATTTACTTTTGAAGCTCCTGTAAGATTGGATGTAGAAAAAGAATATGCATTAGTATTACAAGCAGATGCTAACGATCCTAACTACTTGCTGTTCATATCTCAAATCGGACAAAATGATCTTACGCCTGGAGCGACTCAAGGAACTGCTATTGTACAGGACTGGGGTGATGGTGTTCTATTTAGTTCAACAAACAACAGTGCTTGGAAGTCATACCAAGACGAAGATTTAAAGTTCAAGCTTTATCGACATAACTTTAACGAGTCTGCTGGTTCAATTACAATGACAGCAAATGATTGTGAGTTCTTGACTATCAGCGACGTTACTGGCCGATTCAATACCGGTGAGCTTGTTTACCAGCAAAAGGCTTTTGCAGGCTCAACATCTGCAACTGTAAGTATGGCAATAAATACAGCAATCATTACCGGTACAGATCTCGATGATACGTTTAACGAGAATGACTTTATTCTAATAAATGATGCTGGTGCTACTCGTAAAGATATCTTTAAAGTTATCAGTGTCGATTCCGCATCGCAACTTACTGTGAATAAGCCAACATCGTTTGCGGTAAGTGGAGGAACTTGTGCAGCAGTGGTGGTAGGTAACATAAGTTACTATAATGTACTAAGACCATTTACTATGAACCTCGAGCACAGTTCAGCTAAGCCATCACGAGTATTCCAAGCAAGTAATCCTTCAGATGCAACAACTAAGATTGTTGGACTCGACAGTGGCAAGACTGCTGACATTACAACGGTTGATGATATTAATCTAAGCTATGTTCAAGCAATGATTCAGAAAACAGAAGATACTGTTGCAACTACAACTCTTGATGGAACATTCGTTTCACCAGCAGACGTAAGCAGTACTTACACTAAAGGCTTAAAGTTTAATGGTAACATTCACTTCCCAGAAAAGGGTGTGATGGTATATAGTAAATCTAACGATGTTAATGAAACTAAAGCATTCAACTTTACAGTCAACTTAGAAAACAGCGGTAACGTAACATCTACACCTGTGGTTGATATCGAAATTGCTAAACTATTCGCATATCAATATAACATCAATAATGATGCATCTGATCCTGATGCGGTGTTTATTTCAAACCGCGTAGAACTGGCTGAAGATCTTGACGCCGAAGATATGGAAGTAACTATCAGCGCATATCGCCCTAACGGTACAGACATTAAGGTTTACATTAAGCCTCAGAATGTTTACGATGGTCAGAGCTTTGGTGAGATGGAATGGGTAGAATTAGAAATGTTTGAAGGTGTAAATTTATTCTCTTCAAATATTAACATCGGTGATTTTAAAGAGTACAAGTATAAGGTAGCTGAGTCGGATAAGGATGTTAATGGACTACTACAATATACTAGCAATGCTGGTACTTTCTCTGGATTTAGAAAGTTTGCCATCCGCATTGATATGCTATCACCTAACATCCACAACGCTCCCACATTAAACGATTACAGGGCCATAGCGTTATCCTAGGGGTAGACTTATCATGCAAAGTAAAAAAGATCCAATAACCGGTGCTGTTCTCAATACCGATGTTGAAGCGCTGAATAAATATAAAGTAGAGCGTAAGTACTACCGTAAAGTTGACAGGCTCCATGATGATATCGTAGAAATCAAGAAGAGCATAACACTTATTTACGACAGAATACAAAAGTTGGAATCCGAATAAAATGGCAAAACCACTAATAACCGAAGTAACTACCAGTCAGACGTTTGAGAATTGGCTTGCTAAGACTAATGAAATGGTCGGCATATTCAAAGACGAAGTAATGACTGCGTCAGGCTCTGGGGATACAACAGACGGAGACGCTACACTAACCGGTATTTTTACAGCTGATAATCTTGTTGTAGATGCAGGTAACGGTGGTGATCTTAAAACTGATCTTATTAACTCTGCATCGAGTTCCGGTACGGTTGCATTCGGATCTCCCGTTGAGATTACAGCTGCTGCTAATCCTGCCGCTATATTTAATAACGTTGCATCTGGTGGCCAAGTTCGTTTCACCGATGGAAGCTTTAGTTGGGATGTGGGTATTGATGATACTCAAGCCGACTCAAACTTTATTATCGACACTGGCGTCGCTCCTGTTAAGTTTGAACTTTCAACTGCAGGTGTATTAACAATTCCTAGTATTGTATGTACTGGAACTGTTACTGCAGCCTCATTTGTTGGTGCATCTCAATTCTCTGATACCGATGACGTTCCTGAAGGTTCCACTAATCTTTACTTCACAAATGCTCGAGTCGGTAGTGCACTTCAACCTGGGGTTGGTCCTGCTAATGTAAGTGTTAACTATAACGCTAGTACTGATATTACTACATTAAATACGCCAAAAGATATACAACAACGAAAGATTAGTTTCGAAGGTTCGGGCTATGCCTCACATGTTAGAGGAACTCTCGACGGTGCGAATCCTGTTGGACAACTACGAGTTACACTTGCAGGATCAGAGTACTCTACTGCTGAGTGGACTACTGGAGGGTTTAATGTTCTGGGTGATCTTGACGTTTCAGGAACCGCTCAAATCGATACTAACCTAACGGTTACTGGTAACATTACTGCATCAGGCAACGTTGTTACCGCATCTGATCAACGATTAAAAGAAAATTTAATGATTATACCCAACAGCCTAGACAAACTTATGTCGGTGAATGGGTACACATTTAATAAAATTGGTAGTGATACTGTCGAATCCGGTGTTATAGCACAGGAAGTTGAAAGAGTCCTGCCTGAAGTTATTTATGATATACAAAAAAATGATGGAGTGTATAAAGGCGTGAACTACAATGGCCTTATCCCTCTACTATTGGAAGCAATTAAAGAATTGAAAGAAAAAGTAGAAGTTTTAGAAAGTCGCTTACCAAGCGAATAGTCACATTAGTCCAATAATGGTCTTATAAATATAAAGTAAAAAGGAAAGGCTAGATGGCGAAGATTTCAGAATTACCTCCGATTACCGGTGATAATACTAGATCAGAAGATCTATTTGTTATTGTCAATCTGGTACAAGGTGATGATGGCACATCAAACATCACTCGTAAAGAACTCGTACAGGCCATTCAGTACGAGGTATTTGATCGGATCACGATTACCGGCGGAGACATTTCCGGCGCGTTCATCCACGACCTGCGCATTGATCGAGTCATTATCGACAATTCTGACATCGAAGATACTAACTTTGAACGAGGGACGATTGACGATACTGTCATTACGAACTCGGATGCTAATAACTTAATCATTACCTCATCCGAATTTAATATCGGTGAGATTAACGACTCTACAGCAAACAACGTAATCATTACTCAGTCTGAGTTCAACGACGGCGAGATTAATGATTCAACCGGTAATAATGTTGTACTCACGAATTCAGAACTTAATGATAGTACAGCAAACAATGTTGTAATAACAAATTCTGAATTTAATGATGGGTCGATTGAAGATTCCACTGCTAACAATATTGTAATAACAAATTCCGAGTTTACTGATGGAGAGATCTTTGACTCTACCGGTAACAATGTAGTACTTACAAATTCTGAGTTAAACGACTCTACCGCAAATAACGTAGTTATTACTGATTCTCAGTTTAATGACGGAACCGGCAACAACGTAGTACTTACCAGATCTACCATTGATACTTCTGTCTTTACGAACGGTGAAATTGAAGATTCGGTTGCAAGCAACGTTGTTATAACTGATTCTGAATTTAATAACGGTACTGGTAATAATGTAGTACTTACAAATTCTACTATTGATGATTCTACAATCACCGATAGCACTGCTGATAATTTAGAAATTGCTAATTCAACGTTTACAGATGGCGCAATTGAAGATTCAACAGCAAACAACGTTACAATTACTCAGTCTGATCTTGATAATGTTGAAATCATTAACTCAGACTTCTCTGATGGTACCGGCAATAACAACGTCTTTACCAATACTACAATTGACCAAGGTACAATTCAGAATTCTGAAATTACTAATTCATCCTTTACAGGAACGATGGATAATGTAGTAGCTCAGAACATGACCATCACGAGTTCAAGTGCTGATGGCTTTAGTCAAACAAGATCAACGTTCGACAGTGGTGATGTTACTAAGTCAACGTTCGACAATGGTATCGTTAAGGATTCTACTCTTGTCGACTTTGACATGGATCTCAATGATAAGTTTGAGCCACCTCTTGATCAAGATAGCTACTTTGCTATTAAGAACGAAAAGACAGGTCAAACAGAACAAATTTCTTACAGTCAATTATTTGACGAAGTATCGAAGAGTACTGCACAGGCTCTTAAAGTTCACGTTGATGCTGCATCAGGTAATGATGACAACCCAGGAACTATGTTACAGCCAGTTCAAAGTATGGAACGAGCGTTTGAGCTTTGTTTAGAAAAGGCTGGTGGATCATTTGATCGAAATGCTTTAAACAACTCAGTTCATATTTCTGCAGGGCCAGGAACATATTACACCAAGGGTAACTTGATGTTGCCGGATGATTGTTCGGTTACTTCTACATCTGGTCAGTATGCCACGGTTATTGAAGCACTTCCAGGTTATGAAAATAACAATGCGATTCTAGTAGGTTCTGGTTGTTATGTACAGGGCTTCTCTTACATGAACTGGAAGATCGATAACTTCGATTTCCCAGAAGGTGGATTCGCGGTTGCTTATCGACCAGGCGCTAAGTTACTTCGTTCTCCATACTTGAGAGACTCAACTCAGCTTTCAAACTTTGTTCGTTCTGATGTTGAACCACCTCTTAACCCATACAACACCAAAGGTACACTAGCTGACCTTGGTAGAGAGTTTACACTTGAAGTTGGCATGACAGGACAAAATGCTAACCCTGCATTGTCGTTGTGGCAAGAAGGTGATGAAGTTACATTCTCATCTGGTGCAGTTGGTTATCTCTCTTGGGATGACAGCATGGATGCAGCTCAGGGTATTGATCGTGACGTCGACCAAAATCGTAAGATTCGAGTACGAAACCTTAAGAACAATCGAGGTTTTGCGGTAGGTGATACCGTACAATGTGAATCAGGCGGAACAGGAACAGTAGCATCCATCGGCATCGACGACTTCCCTAACAGGTTGGTAGGTCGAGGTGGTGGTTGTGTACTTGCAGACCGAAGAGTTCTAGATCCAGATTCACTATATACATATGTACTATGTTTTGGTTTCACACCTCGTACTCAGAACGGTATCGGTTATGTAGCACGGGATGGTGCTGGTGTAAACGGTATTGGTTCTCTGTCAATCTTCGTACGTATTGCATTCTACGCCTTGAACGGCGGACAAATGACATTGAACAACTCAGGTACTCAGTTCGGTGACATCTCAATGCGAGCAAAAGGTACCACAAGGTTCTTTGCTCCTAAGTCTACTAGCGCTGCTAACATATTTGGTAACACAGCATTTGCCGACACTATCGAAGCAAATGAGCCACTTATCATCGACGACATGGTCGACTTCATAACTGCAAATACTGCTTCGGGCGGATTGGGTTATAAAGGATATGATGCTGATAAGTGTGAGCGAGATTCTAAGATTATCCTCGATGGTCTTGGATATGACATTGCTCTTGATAGTAACTACTGGGGTCGATTAGCAGGTATTTCTTACCGTTCACCAATTTCATATGTAGTCCCAGGCGAGCAGCTTGAAGAAACTCTTGGTGCTAACGAGTACATGCAAGCTCGAGTGCAAGATCTCTTCGAAGGTGATCCAGCAATTGTAGCACGAGCAAATACCTCGATGCAAGAACTGTACAATGTTCTTCAATACGGTGAAGAAAACATTAACCCAATTACTTGGGTACCAACATCTGTTGAACAAACTGCAGCTCGGGAACTTCTCCAAGATAATAGAACATTCATTCAAACTGAGTTGACCAACTGGATCGACAATAACGATCAGTTCTACTCATATGATAGTGTTGCATGCCGTAGAGATACTACTGACTACATCATGCCAGCAGTTAAGAATGACATGCTTCTTGACACAAACTATAATGCAGTAACCGCCGGTAATGCATACTACATGGCATCTGCATCTAAGGTTATAGGTGAGCAACGAAATGAAACAATTGGTGCTTACCGATTCCTGAAAGATCGTACTAACGAAATTCTTGATGCGAACTCTTACATTAGTTCAGCTCGAGTCGATGGTGCTTTCGATGAAATTATTACACAACTACGAGCTAACGGTGCTACATTTACTCCTACTGGTGTAGATTACGATCACATTACCGGTGTTATGATAATGACCATCGGTACTCATAATTTAGAACCAGGTGATAAGATACTATTCAAGCCAGAAAGTATTCTTCTTGCTTGTGAAGGTGATGGAAGCATTGGTCAAATCGCACATCCACGAGCATTGGGTGGAGCAGGTCGTCCAGATCCATGCTACAACACACCATGTGAAATTACAGATGTTGGTGCAACCACTATTACAATTAATGCTGGTGTAGCAACAGTCGATAAAGCCCACACCTTCGTATCAGCTTTACCAAATGCTATCTCGGTACTTGGTGCTGAAATTACATTCTCTGATGACGCTGGTATTTTGGAAGCTCGACGAGATTCTCGTAAGCTACTTCAAGCTAACCGAGAGTTTATGCAAGATTCGGTATTGAATTATATCGATACTAACTACTTCCATTACGATAACATCGCTTGCCGTAGGGATGTAACAGATTACATCTTACCTGCTGTACAACGTGACATGGTTACCGGTAGTAACTATAACGCAATTCAAGCTGGTATCGCTTATCGTCAGAAAACTGGTGAGTCAACCATACTTAATGAACTGCCACAGACTGTTGCAGCAATTGAAGATCTCCAGTTTAATACACGACAAGAAATTACCGACAATGTTGGCGTTGAGTTTGGTGCTCAGTTTACTCCATCCAATGCTACTTACGATCCTAATACTGGAATCTTTGTTGCAACGGTAGGAACTCACAGTTTAGAACCTGGCGATTATGTCTGGTTTGCAGATAACGGTATTACAATGAGTTGTGACATGGGAAGTGGTGCTACTAACCATACTTCACCAGCAGCTCACCACCCATTCTATCGTAAGCCATGTTTGGTTACCGAGGTTGATGCAACTACAATTACTATGAATGTAGGTACTGGTGGAACAGGCTTGTTCCCACATACATTTGTATCATCTGTTGCTAATGCTATCTCTGAAGTTACTTCGGTCGGACGTAATGCTGAATCTACTCAAGCAGATCTCTCGTTCCGTCAACTTGTTGACATTGTTAATAATACCGGAAAGACATATACACCAACTGGCGTAACTTATGATCCTGTAACAGGAATGATGATTAGCACAATTGGTGATCATGATCTTCAGCCCGGCCAAGAAATTGTACTTGCAGATTCTTGCATTACGTTTACATGCCCAGATGCAGGTGGTAACCCTGTTTCAATTACCCATCCACGGCCAACTGATCCAGTTTATCGTAAGCCGATCAAGATTACTGCGACATCTTCTACTACATTTACTTGCTACATTGGTCCTGCAGGAACAGATAAAGTACACACATTTGTAAGTGCTACCGCTGACTGTGTTAAAGAGTTTGGTTACTCAGGTACTTACACTCCACAAAATGCTACTTACGATCCTAACACTGGTGTCTTCGTTGCTTCAATTGGAAAGCACAACGTCCAGGTTGGTGATTATGTAGAAATCAAGCCAGAGAGTGTAGTATTTAGTTGTGACAACGGTAATGGTCCAGAAGATCATGCAAGTCCAGAGCAACACCATCCATTCTATAAGAAACCAGTATTAGTTACCGCGGTAACTACGACGTCAATTACTATGAATGTCGGTGCTGGTGGAGGTTATACCGGTGTTCATACATTTGTAAGTGCTGATGTTGGCGCTATCATTGCTGATCCACTCGTTTGGACTGATCCATCATCTTACTTGAACTACTACACACCAACAACTGCTACATACGATCCTGCAACTGGAGTCAGTGTTGTTACTATTCCTGACCATGATTTGGCAATTGGTGATCGTATTGAGTTTACACCATATAGCTTTACATACACCTGTTCTCTGGATAGTAATGCTACTGAGCATCAATATCCACGAGTTGGAGATGGTAATTACAAGACCGCAATGGAGATTACAAACGTTGCAGGAAACAATATTACTGTCAATGTAGGTACAGGATCTGGAGGGACTCACACCTTCGTGAGTGTGGCTAATGACGCGGTCATAAAGGTAACAACCAATACAGCCGGGCAGTTGGCTAGAGAGCAACTCCAAGCAAATCGAAACATGATTCAGACTGAGATCATGGAATACCTTGATACTCAATACTTCGTATTTGATGGTGATAAGTGTTCTCGAGATACTGGATTTATTGTTGATGCAGCAAGACGTTCGGTTGCTACTGGTTCTAACTATCCTGCAATTTACATGGGATTGGGATATCGAATTGGAACCGTAGGTGCAGACAAGGTCGTTAATGACCAGCTCACAGAAACTGTTGGTGCAATCAACTACCTCAAGTCAGAGGTTAGTGAAGAACTTACAGGTACTGCTTTAACTCGAAGCAACGATGCTTTCGACGAAATCATTGACATCTTATCAAACGGTTCAGGTAATGCTGATACGATTGTTTGGGGTACTAATGCAGTTGATGTAGCTCATGCTAATGCTCGAGTTGCACTACAGACAAACAAGACGTTTATCCAAGCTGAAACAGTAGCACATATCGCTGACACTTATCCAAATCTTACTTATGATACTGCTAAGTGTCTTCGTGATACTGGATACATGATTGATGCAATCTCTTGGGATATTCAACACGGATCAAATGCTGGTGCGGTTAACTTTGCAAGACTTTACTTTGAAAACGCAATGGCTGTATTACCCGAAGATCAAGTTGTTCCAACCGTTCGAACTTGGGAATACATTGCTGAAGTTTGCTACTCGGTTATTCGAGCAATTGCAATTACACCTACAACAGGAAACGTTCAAACACAGGATGTTTCAGGTGGAGATTTAGGAATCATCCTAGGTAATAAAGGTCGTGATCTTGTTACGGTTGTCACTAAGACAATTGAAGCTGACACACTTGATTGGTTACCTTCTTATGTTGAACCTACCATTGAAGCTGGATTCGAGACTGCCGTTGCTAGAATGGATGGTAAGACTGAAAACCTTCAAACTGATGTTATTGAACACATCATCAACGTATTCAACGGTCTTCCATATAACAAGGCTAAGTGTTTCAGAGATATTGGTCATATCATCGATTCGGTATCTAAGGATATTGAGTATGGTGGCAATGCTTCTACTATTGAGTCTGCTGCATTCTACTTCTCACGTGATGATGAAACATCCGGTGATTACGAGCAACTACGAAGCGTTAACGTTCTTCCTCTTGAAGTAAAAGGACAAATGAGAGATACTGCTGAAGAGTATCCAACTGCTAACGTTTCTGGTCTACGTACACTTATTAATGTTTTACCAGAAATACAACGAGTTCCAACTCGATTGGCATTCGAGAGATTAGCAGATGTTGCTGAAAAGGTCGTAACAGAAACTGCAATCACTCCTTCATCTGCTAATGTACCAGCTCAGGATACAAGTGGTACAGCCGCTCCTGCTGCTACCGGTACTGCGGTACATGACTTGATCCAAGCAGTTGCTGCCCTTGTAGATGATAAGACTGCTGATTACATTCCTAAAGCTACTAACCCAACAGTTGATCCTAATAGGACTGTGGCACGTAAGCAAATCCAAATGAACAAGGACTTTATTGCTGAAGACGTTGTTGAATATCTGAGAGAGCGTTACTACACCTTCGATGGTGAAAAGTGCTACAGAGATATGGCAATTCTGATTAATGCAGTTAAGCGAGATGTTCTAACCGATTCAAACTTTAATGCGGTATTCAATGGATTAGCTTATCGAATTGGTACGAAATTAGCTGATAACGTAATCACTGAACAATTAACAGAAACTGTTTCTGCAATTGAATATACTCGAGATGCTGCGGTAGCCGCTGTAACCGATCCTACTGCTAAGACAAAGACTCTGAATTCATTCAATGAGCTTATCGACATTATGACCAACGGTGAAACAGCCGCTGATAATATTGTATTCGGTCCATCAAGCTCTCGTGGTCTAAATGGTATTAATGCTCGGGAACAGTTAAAGAATAACAAAGCATTCATGCAGGCTGAAATCACTGCTTACCTTGCTGACAACTATCCTTCATATGTTTATGATGTTGCTAAGTGTGAGAGGGACGTTGGTTACTTAACAGATTGTGTAATCTTTGACACTTACCACAGCGGTAACTCAGCAGTTCGAGGAAATGCTAAACTTTACTTCGAGAATGCTGTAAGTGTATTACCGGTTGATCAACAAGCTAAGACCGCTGAAACATTCATCCACATTGCAGAGGTTGCTAAGTACATCGTACAAGATCAAGATGTCGATGGACTGGGACTTAAGTCTAGCTCAAACAGTGCTACACAGAATAGAGACTCAGGTAGTGCTGGTCTAGCGGTTGGTAATGAAGTTGAGAGACTATTCTCTGTAGTTGCTAATGCAATATCAAATAACTCACTTGAAAGTATGCCTGCTTTGGAAGAACCAAACAGTGCATCTAATGCTTATGTCGATGAATTCAAGACTGCATTCACTGAGTTGGAAGCTGTAATCCCAAGCGTACAAGATGGTCTTTATGCTCACCTTGCTGAGTACTTCGAGATTCTTCCTTATAGCGAAGACAAATGTCGAAGAGATACCAAGTACATCTTGGATGGAATCTCACATGATATTCAGTATGGTGGTAATGCAGCAACCTTAGGTAATGCTAAACTCTACTTTGATAACGCAGTTAATACTCTGCCACTCGAACAGAGAGAAGCTTCTAAGTTTGCCTTTACTCACATGTCTGAGTTGGTCGAGAAGATTGTACAACGTCAAGAAATTCCATTACGACCACTTGATCGATTCGGTGTAAGTACAGTTGCTTATGATCCAGTATCTGGTGAAATGGTAACAACTACTTTGGCACCACACACATTAAGTCTTGGTGATTACATTGTTATCGAAAAGGAAGGTATTACATTTGAGTGTAATAACCCAGCCGTTGAGATCTCGCATCCACGAGTAACAGATCCTGTTTATCGTAAGCCACTTCGAGTATCTGCTGTTACTGCAACTACATTTACAGTTAATGTTGAACCTGCCGGTGGATACACTCAGGCTCACTCATTTGTAAGTGCTAAAGCAAATGCTATCATTAAGGTTTCAAATCCATATCGACAAGAACTCGGTAATGTTGCTGGTAACCCAATGATCGCTACTCGAGCAAAAGCATTAGGTATGATTATTACCAATGTTGTTGAGACTGGATCTTATGCTACATTCCCAACTCGAGTCGATCCATTACAAACATGGCAATCACCAACAGTTATTGCTGGTAAGGAAGCGGTTGAAGATGCTGTACCTGCTCTAGCAGATAATGTACTTACATACTTGACCGCAGTTCAAAATGGATTAGGCTTCCCAGGAGCGAAATGTCGAAGAGACATCGGTTACTTAATTGATGCTGTATCACACGACGTTCAATATGGCGGAAACTTTGCTTCTAGACAATCTGCAGGAATCTACTTCGAAAATGGAGTAAGTGTACTTCCAGCAGATACCCGTAAGCAAACTGCAGACATTTACGATTACCTCGGTCTTGTAATGTCACAAGTCGTTCAAGAAAATGATGTATCGCAGTTTACAACTTACACTCCAACTAATGCAACTTACGATCCAGCATCTGGAGTATTTACCGCAACGATCGGAAGCAACAACTTTAAGGTTGGAGATCTTGTATGGTTTGCTCCTGAAAGTATTGTATTCTCTTGCAACATGGGCTCTGGTAACCAGAATCATAGGTCACCAGAATCACATCACCCATACTATAACAGAGGATGCCCAATTACTGCTGTAGAGGGTACTACGATTACGATGAATGTAGGAACGGGCGGAACAGGCCAAGTTGCTCATACATTCGTAACGGCTGATGCTGATTCACTTGCTAACGGTCCTTATCAACAGTTCCTCGGAACACCGGGAACAGCTACCGAAGCAGCGGCTGCACAGTCTCTCATCGGTATTGTTGAAGATGTTATTCGAGCAAATTCAACTGATGCACTACCAGGGCTTGAAGGACCTGATCTTTCTTGGGTCAACTCTGAGTTAATTGGAGCTGCAGAGCAAATCGAAGATAATGTCGATCATCTAGCAAATGACTTGGTACACTTTATCAACACTGAGTTTAATGCTCTTGATTATAACCGAGCCAAGTGTTTCCGAGATGTTGGTTACTTACTCGATGCATTCAGCTATGACTTGAACTATGGTGGTAACATCGCTTCTCGTTGGAATGCAGACTTCTACTTCTGGAATAACGAGTATCGAGTACCAGAAAATCAACGTGAAGCAACTGCTAAGTCTTATAGACAGCTTGGTGTAATTTGTAAAGATATCGTTCTCGGTAAGTATGCAGGACAGGTTGCTAAAGGCGAGCTTGGTACTCAGGTTGAAGCTGATAAAGTTGAAAAGCTTGCAAATGTATTCTATCTGACTCAGATAAATAAAGATACGAAGTATTTACCTGCTAAGCAAGAACCTGATTACGCTTATGCTGGAGACAAGTTTACTGGTGCTCAGTTTATCATCGGTGAGAATAAGATTAATCTCGCTGCTGATACCGTAAGATATGTAAGTGCTGAATACGGATTTATCAACTTACCTCTTACTAGACGCGATGCATCTAACTTGCTTCAAGCAATAGCAAATGACTTCAAGTATGAGGATGGCACAGAAGTTAATTCACCATCTTACACTGGTAGTATTGCGGTTGGTGCTCAGAATGCAATAAGAACCTTTACATCATCGTTCTTCGATTACAAAGGTCAACATGCATTCCCAGTATTCAACTCAACTACTCGGGGCTTGAAGTATCAAGGTTCTTTACAAGGTCCTGTTGGTAGCGGTATTCTAGCATCGGTCACTGGTCAAAAACCAAACCACGCATATATCGTTGCTACTAACATGGCGGTTAGTCACTACGAGGGTGATATATATTATTGGGATCCTACAATCAACGATTGGAGATACGATGGTCCTAATAACACTGAACTTCTAGATTCCTTCGTAGGTGCATGGGAACGAATGAGAGATTACATGATTAGTAACCTTTCACCTGACGCGGCTCACTCAGCAATGATTGCCGGATTGTTTAATGATTGTTTGATTGATAACGTGGTAAGACCAGAAACATTGATCTTCGGATCGTTGGTTGAATCCATTGCTCACCAGTTCAACGGTGCATCGGCAGGTGTTAACAGAAACGCATTGCCACTGAACTTTAGAAACTTAGGTCAGCCAATCTCTGCTATCGCTTCGGTATTGAATGAAGATGGTGGACGTATCAGATGGTCAGGTGCGGATGAATTGAACAACCAGTACTTCGCAAGAGGATTACGTATTAATGGTCGAACAGGACGAATTGAAGGACGACCATTTACATCATCTGTAAGAAAACTTGCAAGAAGAGCTTCTAATAGTAGAGCGTCACTTTAAATAGGATAGAAAAAAATGGCAACAATTACTACCAGTCAGGCGCCAGACGCGAAACCGGTATACAGTAGTTTAATACTTGAAACTACAGCGAAGGAATTAATGAATGTACCTAACTATGAGGTACCTGAATTAGTCTTTGGTGGTAGTACTACTGTTGAGCCGGGTGTTGGCGAAGTTATTTCTCCATTGCTCCTGTGTAACACAACTGCAAACACGGTTACTGTTGATGTTGAAATATATAGAAACGTAGAAAACCAGTTTTTCCACATTGTTAAAAATTTACCTGTTCCGGCTTATGACACAGTTCCTTTGCCATTGAACGGTCAATTTCTAAAAACTGGAGACATACTACAAGCATCAGCTTCCGTAAGCTTTGCGATTCACAGTACCCTATCGTTCACACTTGGACAATCAGAAGAAGATGACGTTGTTTAAAACAACATATATAGTATAATAAAGGATCACGGAGAAATACTAAATGGCCAATAGATTCGGCACACTAACAGGAAGAAGTAAGCTAATAGGCTTCGGAACGCCGCAAGCGTTTCCGATTACATTAGATCCTGTCGTCCACGAGGGCGCTCTCGTTTATGCCGATAACGATAAGGTATATTTTTCCGATGGAACTGCTTGGGTAGAACTAGCAGGCGCAGGGACAGGAGGAGCAGTTAATGCTATCCTTCCATTCGCATTTATTCGAGTAGGCCAAACAGCAGATATCTCAGGTACTGGAATCTCAATGTCCAACTGGGATGGAGCTGCTGGGACCGCAGACTTTACCTTCGATACCGCTCAGCCTGACACAGATTATACTGTTATTACTGACGGTGAATTGAATGACGATAGCCGGTTAGTTTCGATTCAAAGTAAAACAGTCAACGGATTTGAAGCTTCGTTCTATGATGACAATGGTGCTGCAACCGCTCCATCTGGTGCAAGTGCATTTAGTATCATGGTATTTGGATCAGATCCAGTTGTTTCGGTTGGTCAAGGTATACCGGGCATACAAGGTGTTCAAGGTACTCAAGGTGAGTATGGTCCTGGCTTTACTATTGTCGGATCAGTACCAGATGTTGACTCAGGCGGTGATCCTCAAGCAACATTAAACGCAGCATTTGCAACTCCCAATACCGGTGACGGTGTTATTGATGAAGCCGATGATGAGCTCTGGATTTATGACGGAGCCGCTTGGATAAACATTGGTTCATTCAGAGGGATTCAAGGTTTACAAGGCGATCTAGGACCACAAGGTACTCAAGGACCAACCGGTAATACTGGTGTTCAGGGTTATCGTGGTGTTCGTGGTTTCCAAGGCGCACAGGGTACTCAAGGTCTTCAAGGTTTCCGTGGCTTCCAAGGAACACAGGGTGTTCAAGGTAGACGTGGACCGCAAGGTGTTCAGGGTACACAAGGTATTCAAGGTGACTTGGGTATTCAAGGTACTCAGGGAACACAAGGTGTTCAAGGTACGCAAGGTTTCACCGGTATCCAAGGTAAGTTAGGTTTACAAGGATATAACGGTACAGACTCAGGTGGTGTTATAGACTTTGGAATGATGAACACGAGTGGAGAGTTTCCTGCTCCTCCCGGCGGATTCTTCCAAGTTAACGGTCAATCAAATCCAACTGACGACTTTAGTGCTGTAACTAAACTTTATATCAGCGAAAATGATACCTATAACAATGACATTGAGCCTTTGCTCACTGCTGTATCTCAGTCTACATCCGCAAATAAAGCATTCGTAAAAATTACAAGACGCGATGAACCTTCAAGATACGTTATCTTTACCGTTCAAACAATGGTTGATGATGGATCATATTGGGAACTCGATGTCACATACGTTTCTGGTTCTGCTGCTAAAGAACATTTTGTTGCAGAATCTTCTCCTGGTTCAGGCACGTTTATTTCTCAACCTTTGGTTGTTGCATTTAGTATTGCAGGTGACCAAGGTATCCAAGGTTTCCGTGGACCACAAGGTGTTCAGGGTTTACAAGGTGATCTTGGTCCTCAAGGCGTTCAAGGTGTACAAGGTCCACAGGGACTACAAGGTGTTCAAGGATTACAGGGTGTACAAGGACCTCAAGGTGTAACTGGTTCTCAAGGTACTCAGGGAACACAAGGATTACAGGGTGCTCAAGGTACCCAAGGCTTTACCGGTGCTTACGGTGGAGTTACATTTAGATTTACATATGACGCTACCGACACGACAGCATCAGATCCCGGCATTGGTTTTGTAAAAGGTAACAATTCTGTCTTCGGTAACTCTACTCAACTTTACTTTGATGTTGAAGATGCTGATAGTGTACAAATTGCTGCAATGCTTGCAGACTTCTTTGCATCAACTAACCCAGGCAATAAGGGTTACTTAAAGTTAGCAGACGCTTCAAACGTTTACAATTATGCCCTGTTCGAAGTTACTGGTGGCGCTCTGAATGGTAACGCTGGTTCAGGTTGGTATCTCATTGACGTTGATACAATGTCAGCTGCTCAAACCTATCCTAATGGTACTGATTTCCGAATCTCGTTTGTCAGAACTGGTGATCAAGGTATTCAGGGAATGCAAGGTCTCCAAGGTTTACAAGGTGCTCAAGGTGTTCAAGGAACGCAGGGTACTCAAGGATTGCAAGGTCTCCAAGGCTTACAGGGCCTTCAGGGTGTACAAGGTGAAGCAATCCAAGGTATCCAAGGACCTCAAGGACCGCAGGGTACTCAAGGTCTCCAAGGCTTACAGGGTGTTCAAGGCGAAGCTATTCAAGGTATGCAAGGACCACAGGGTCCTCAGGGAATGCAAGGTCTCCAAGGTGTTCAGGGTGAAGCAATCCAGGGCATGCAAGGACCACAAGGTGTTCAGGGTATGCAGGGTACACAAGGTATCCAAGGCGTACAAGGTGAAGCAATCCAAGGTATGCAAGGACCGCAAGGTACCCAAGGTGCTCAAGGATTACAGGGTTGGCGCGGCTTCCAGGGCGACCAAGGTGAATATGGTGGAATGACCTTCAAGTGGAATTGGAGTTCTAACACACTGGGTGGAACAGACCCAGGCACCAACAACTGGAAACTGAATAATGCAAACACAACTCTGGCTGACCTATTAACACTTGACGATGTTCCTTTCGACCAATACGATACAGAAATTGATGACTTCTTAGACTTCATTGATAATCAACCTGGTACCGTAAAAGGTTATTTAAAAATTCAGGCAGGTGCAGGCCCCGGCGGAACAGGACCTGGCGGACACCATTGGCTCGTATACGAAGTTACAAACTGGTCTTGGGATTCAGGTTCTAAGAATTACGGTTACTTTGACGTTAATTACGTTGATGGTAATGCGACATCTTGGACCGCGGTTGCTGCATCTCACTCAGCAGAAACACTAATCTCATTTATCCCACGCGGACCTGCTGGTGTGCAGGGTGCTCAAGGACCTCAGGGTGCTCAAGGTATACAAGGATTTACCGGTGCTGGTGTACAGGGTGTACAGGGTGTACAAGGTGACTTAGGTATTCAGGGTGCCGATGGTTCGTTTGGTGGTGTAACATTCGACTACACATTCGACAATACAACAAACAATGCTGATCCGGGCTTCGGTAAGTTAAAGGTCAATGATACAACTGATGCTGACATTACAGCAATGTTCATTGATGATCGTGACGATAACTTCGTTAACATTGAGCCTTTCTTACTTACTATTGATGATAGTACAAGCCCTGTTAAAGGTCACTTTAAGATTACTAAGAAGTCTGCACCACAAGACTTCAAGATCTTTACTATTAGCGGAACGGTTAACCAAGGTGGATACTTCATTGTCAACTGTGACTTTGTGAGTGGAAACGGATCGTTCGCAAATGGTGAAGATGTTACAATTACATTTGCTCGAACTGGTGACATTGGTGCCACTGGTTCAGCAGGTCCTCAGGGTGCTACTGGTGGTACTGGTATCCAAGGTGCTCAAGGTTTACAGGGTGCCGGCGGAGGAATCGGCTCACAGGGTATTCAAGGTGTTCAAGGTACTCAAGGTGTTCAAGGTGGTGATGGTCCTGAAGGTGCTGGCGCTCAAGGTGTTCAAGGTCCTCAGGGTCCACAAGGTACTGATGGTATTCAAGGTGGTACTGGTGGTATCGGTGCTCAAGGTCCATTAGGGATACAGGGTTATCGTGGATTCCAAGGATTTAATGGATCTGGCGGTATAGGTGCACAGGGTCCAGCTGGTCCTCAAGGACCACAAGGTACAACTGGTGAAGACGGTATTCAAGGTCCTGCTGGTGATGAAGGTCAGCCGGGCGGCCCAGGAACAGATGGTGCTCAAGGTATTCAAGGACCACAGGGTGCTCAAGGACCGAGTGCAATTGGTACGCAGGGTCCTGCTGGTGATGAAGGTGCTCAAGGTATACAAGGGCCGCAAGGTATTTCTGGTTTAACCGGTAACGGTGTACAGGGACTACAGGGTACTCAAGGTGTACAAGGTATTCAAGGTGCATTTGGACAAGGTCAAGAAGGTCCTCAGGGTGCAAGCGGTACTCAAGGTGTTCAAGGTCCTCAGGGCGAACAGGGTGATGCATCTACGGGTATTCAGGGATATCGTGGATTCCAAGGAACTCAAGGAACAAGAGGTGCTGGTGACCCAGGCCCACAGGGTACTCAAGGTGTTCAGGGTGAAATAGGTATTCAGGGCGCAATCGGTAATGGAGTCGAAGGTGCTCAAGGTCCTCGTGGTATTCAAGGTTTCCAAGGTGTTCAAGGCGCTGAGAACGGTGGACCTCAAGGTATTCAGGGTGTTCAAGGTGAACGCGGATTCCAAGGACCACAAGGTGAGGCTGGCGGAACTGGTGGAGTTGGTGTACAGGGTTATCGTGGATTCCAAGGTGCTGATGGTGGACAAGGTCCTTCAGGATTTGGTTTACAAGGTGCTATTGGTGCACAGGGTGTTCAAGGTGAGCAAGGATTCCAAGGACCAATCGGTGGATCTGAACAGGGTCTTCAGGGTGAGCAAGGATTCCAAGGATTCATAGGAGCACAAGGTGGTTCCGGTCCTAGTGGTGGCGGTGGCGCCCAAGGATATCGCGGAGTTCAAGGTTTCCAAGGACCATTTGGTATTGGACCGCAAGGTATTCAAGGTGGAGCAGGCGGCGATGGCATACCAGGACCAGAAGGACCACAAGGCTTTGCAGGTGCAACTGGACCGCAAGGTATTCAAGGTTTAACTGGTACGACTGGTTCGGTTGACGTACAAAACCTTTATACTAGTGCTCTTCAGGGTACTGCAATGTTTGTCAACTTGGTCCAAGGTGGCTCAGGTGGTAGACCAATTTATGGTACAACTGGTCCTAACCCACGACCACTGCCAGGAGGCGGAAACTCTAACCTATTCTATACCGGCATCGATGACGAATTATCTGTTGAAAACGTAACAGTCGAAGGTGGTATTACACTAGGTGGTGTTACTGAAACTGCATGGCCTGCTGGATATGATGGTGGCGGAAACAATGTTCAAGCTGGTGGTGACTTAACGTTTAACGATAACATTAAGCTTAACTTCGGTACTGGTAAGGATATTGAATTCTATAACAACGGCACAGCAATGTACATCGATGCTGACGCTAGCTACGACATCTTTATTCGCGAAGGAACAACTCAAAGGTTCAAGTTCGATACAGGAACCGGTGAATTAACCGCTGCAGACTTTAACTCAACTTCTGATGCTCGAGTTAAAGAAAACGTAGAAACGATCGAGAACGCTCTTGATAAGGTACTTTCCTTAAGAGGTGTTGAATTCAACTTTAAAGAAATGACTGGTAAGAAGATTGGTCTTATCGCTCAAGAAGTTGAAGAGATTGTTCCACAGGTTGTTGGTGAAGACGATTCAGAAGATAAGATTAAGAATGTTTCTTACTCTAACTTGGTCGCATTATTAATCGAAGCCGTTAAGGAACAACAAAAACAGATCGATGAATTAAAGTCTAATAAGTAAGGTGGGGGATCACCATGGCGAGACTTACAGCTGATGCCCTCAGCAATGCTGACTTCTCGCTCGCTGACCTTGAAAATCGCCTTAAGCTATTAGATTACACTAATCTCAAAAGAGATTCTGGTAGAACGATATCGATCTTAACCGACGGTAATCGTCTCGAAGTTCTTCAGCTAGTAGAAGAGGGACTTCGAGATATTCAAGCTGTATATGATCCCAACAAAGGATCATCATCTTTAGGAGCGGTTACCGTAGGTCAATTCACAATTAAAGCAAGACCCGCATCCAAGCAAGGGAACTTTTCTGCCGGTATTCAAAACGAGCTTTTAATGATAAAGCTTGTGAAACAATACACGGCAGGCGGTCCTATCAATATTCGAATCACAGACGGTGTTAAGAATAAACTCTATAAAAATATAGCCGGCATCGAAGAGATGGGACGAGATACTGTTGGTCGCAAAAAGGCTGACATTAATCTTGTTACTACTTCAAATCAAAAAATACCAATATCGATTAAAAAAGACAATGCTGAGACGTGGGAGTCTGCGGACAGCTATTGGTCTTCAAAAGCTAAAGATATTATAGATAGTCTAGAACAACAAAATAAAATTGATGTAGCACAAACCGGTTCTGTCTTTAAGATAAAACCAAGTGTTGCAAAAGCAGCCACAGCTCAAGAAAAAACCGATGTGGTGTTTGGGAGCGATATACTTCAAAGAAAGGGCTGCGTATTAGTTAAAACATTTAATCAGAGAGATTTTAATATTGTAGGTGATGAACTAGTAATTACTGGCACTAAAGTTATCGATTCAATAACTGATTTGACCGGTAAATATGAAATATTCTTTTTGATTCGTAATGACTCCTCTCGAAGAGGATCGAAGATACGTCCTGGTTTACGGGTTCTGGCTGTGCAGTCTACTCGAATAAATAGAAACGTATTAGTAGTTTAATAAATATAAGAAACAGGATCAACTAAGAAGGTTCATCACAATGGCATCCAGAGCTAACATATACATTGACAAAGGAACTGACTTTAGAACCGCTATCGAGCTTTTTAACGACGAAGGGCAAGAATATTCTGACGTAACAATGAGCGTTTATAGCTTCTATAGCAGTCTACGAAAAGTATATTCAGGCACGAGTTTAGCAGACTTCACGATAGAAAAATCCAATAATGACATCACTCTCGTTCTAACTGATCAACAAACCGATGCTCTCAAACCTGGAAAGTATCAATACGACGTAATAATGCAAAAACAAACAGGAGAATTGTCAAAAATAGTTGAAGGCTTAGCAATCGTAGTCGATACTATCACGGAGGTTTCGTGAGCATAAAGGTCAAGATTGGTGGTGGCCGAAGTATTAAGGCCATACCCAAGGAAGGTTCTAAAACTAGCATAGTCGCTCCAGCAGAACGAAAGCCACAGATCGTTCCAGATTCTGTCGTCCTTGGCATTGATACAATTGGTAATTACGTTCAGCAAATTGAAAGTGCCAATGGTATCATTGTTACTCAAACAGTTAATGATCAGGCCGCAAACGTTGTTATCGGTCACGCAAATACTTCTTCTGAAGTTAGCACGGTAAACGGAAATCTTCAGTTTCCAAAAAATATTAATATTGATCAGTTTGGTCATATTACTCAATTCGAAAATACAAGTCTTAACCCACTCAATTTCTCAGCCAACTCGACTGTTATTATTTCAAATGATATCACGATTGGTAATACCTCTCTAACTCTCGGTGAAACCGTTGATACACTTGTCGGTTTATCATCTCTCGACATCGGTGGTCCGGTATCAGCTGACAGTCTTACAATAAGAGATAAGACAGAAGGTCGTATTCTATATGCTGGCGCTAATGGTGCTATCATCGATACGGATGGGTTACGATACGATGGTACATCATTAATTGCAGATGGTGGTGTATTCCTCGATGGATTACAAGTTCCCGGCCAGTCTGGATTGGGAAGTGTTAATGTTACAGACTTAACGCAAGGTCGCATAGTATACGTTGGAGCTAATGGCGAGCTTATTGATTCTTCAAATCTAACATTCAACGATACAAGTATTATTGCAACAGGTGGTGTCTTCTTAGACAACTTATCTGTTCCGGGCCAAGCAACATTCGGTAGTGTAAACATTGAAGACCTTAACGAAGGTCGAATTATGTATGCCGGTGCAAACGGCGAGCTTATTGATTCTGCTAACCTAAGCTTTGATGGTGTTTCGATTACAGCAACTGGTGGTGTGTTCCTCGACATACTTTCTGTTCCTGGCCAGACAACACTAGGCTCAGTTAACGTAACAGATCTTACACCTCAACGAGTCGTGTTTACTGGTCCTCAAGGCGAGTTAGTTGATAGTAGTGGACTTACATTTGACGGGTCAACATTTGTAGTTGATGGTGATGCAGACATTACCGGTAATATTACGATTGGTGGTAATATTATTCTTGGTGACGCTCCCATTGATACAATCAATGTCGTTGCAGACTTTACTTCAGATATTATACCTGATGCTTCAGGCCTATACAGTCTTGGTACGATAGGTAAGAACTGGTATCGAGTTTATACAGAAAATCTTAAGAGCGATAGTGAAGTTATTACTATCGACACATCCGGTGCTTTAACTTTACCAGCTGGTTCAACTGCTGAACGTCCAGCTAATAGCGCTTATGGAATGATTCGTTATAACCTTACGGATGAGAGATTCGAAGGTTACGACGGTAATTCATGGGCTGAGTTGGCAGGTAGTGTAAAAGACGTTGATAAAGATACGTTTATACGGGCTGAAACCGGACCAGGCGATGATGGCGATGATCTCGACTTCTTTACTGCCGGTGTACAAAGATTACAGATTAATCAAGACGGTGAATTTAATTACGCTAACGGCGCAGTAATATTTGATTACAGCACTCGTGATGCTACCTTTGAAGGTGTTAAAGTTCCAGATATTCCTGTCAGTGGGATCGTCTACGCGGGCCCAGGCGGAGACCTACGCGGGGAAGCTAACCTTGCATGGGATGGAACCAATTTAACAATCCTTGGTGGTATTACGGTTGATGGTGACTTTAGTACATCAGGTGGTTTATCAGGCGATAGCTTATCAGTAGGTAACTTGCAAGCGAACACAATGATGTTCGTATCGGATACCGGCGCATTATCATCGAATAACAATATTCAGTTCGATGGTTCGCATATGAATGTGAATGCGACTTCTGCATTCTTAGTTGCACCTACAATTGAAACAGTTACACAAAATCAAGTCTTTGTAGCTGGAGCCAATGGAGCATTACAAGGTAGTTCTGGATTTACTTATGATGGTGCTAATCTTGATATTGTAGGTAGTGTCGATATCAGTGGATCACTTACTATTGGAGACGGTGGTGTCTTCGGCGGTGATCAAGTAACTGTACCAAGTGTTAATGTTTTAGATCTTACTCCTCAACGAGTCGTATTTACTGGAACAAATGGTGAGCTTGAAGATTCTGCAGGGTTAGCATGGGATGGTTCTAAATTCTATGTTGATGGCGATGGAGAATTTACAGGTGATGTAACGATTGCTGGTAACTTACAGCTCGGTGACAATGTCGTAGATACGATTAATGTTGTTGCAGACTTTACTAGTAGTTTAGTTCCAAAGGATGACGCGACATACGACTTAGGTGCTACTGGAAGTAACTGGGACACGCTATATATAAGAGTACTGGAATCGGATACTGGCGTTATCGGTGTTAATACTACTGGTGCATTTACTGTTCCGGTTGGTACAACATCAGACCGTCCTGCTAGTCTTGCTTCTGGTATGGTTCGTTTCAACTCTACTGATGGAGTATTCGAAGGATATAGTGGAACGGCCTGGGCTTCTTTAGGTGGCGTTAAAGACGTTGACCAAGATACATTTATTGATGCTGAAAGCACACCAGGTGCGGATAATGACGAACTTCGTTTCTTTACCGCTGGGGTAGAACACTTTAAGGTCAATGCTAACGGAGAGATCCAAACTAGCAACGCTGACCTAGTCCTGAACCTTGATGGTAACTTTAATGTTGGTAACAGTATTATAACAGGTTTGAATGCTCCTGTCAACAGTTTTGATGCAGTAAATAAAGATTATTTAGAAAACACCTACGCTCGTACCTTTAATGTAACAAAAGGTGCAAATACTTACCCTCTTGATCTATTAGATTCTTCTGACCCCGGTGCTATCGAAATTGGTACCGCTCTTACAATCGAATCATATAGTAGTGCAGACAATACATTGCAGATTGGATTAGATCCAGTTTGGCAATCGTTTGTAGGTTTAAGAGAAGCTGGTGTTGAAGGAACAGTTCCAAACTTTGAGTTTGACGTCTATGGTCGTGTTCGTTCATTAATTAACGTTCCTCTATCTGTATCATCTAACGCGGTTGTTGACTTTGCCGGATCGATCTTTGATGTAATTGATAACTCTGTTCGTAATGGTAATGATGAGCGTGGTATTCGAGTATCTGCTAATACAGCAAGTCTTAAACTCGATTTTGCTACCAACAGCTTTGACATATTCTTAGATGGTGCAGTCGTTGGATCGAATACTGTTGTTAACAACTCAAACGTACATATTGAAACAACTTTAGATTTTAACGCTTCAGGTGCTGATGCAAGGTACATTAACGTAACCGGTGATACAATGACCGGTGACCTTCAAGCACCTAAGTTTATCGATTCAGATGATACTGATTATTTTGTACAGCCATCATCAACTTCTAAAATTAAGAACCTGATCGTTGGTCACCAGTTATCTCAGTCACAGATTGAAATGTCTACTGGTCCATTCAGTGCTCAGTACATATATGCTACATCAACACGAATTGGTTACTTAAGTAGTTCGTTTAACTTTGGTACTTACTTTGATACTATTAACAACAGTTGGAAGGTACTAGACGGATACATCTATTCTCAAAGATTCTATGATTCAAATGATCAGGCTTACTATCTTGATATGAATCAAAGAACCTCTCGAATGCTTGCGTTGAATCTCGACGAAGAAGTTACGATAGGTGGGAATTTAGAATTAGCCAACAACCAATTATCTACGACAGCTGGTGACTTTACAATATCCCCAGCCACTAGTATTATTGGAGTGGATAATAGTATTATAACAGGTTTGAATGATCCTGTCAACAGTTTAGATGCAGTAAACCTACAATATTTACAAACAGAATTAGATTCAATATCAGCAGCAGGTATCTCTATATCAGCTGAGAGTGGTACTACAGATGTGGTAGCGCTAGGTGAAGGGATCTCGTTTGCCGCAGGTGAAGGGATCAACACAACAGTCAGCAATAATCAAATATTGATTGCTGGTGAATTAGCAACGGATACCAATATTGGTGTTGCTTCATTTAACATAAATAATTTTACAGTCTCTAGTGGTGATGTTACGGTTACAACACTAGACGGAGGAACTTTTTAACTCGCCTTTATAGGTGTGACAAAGGGACATATATATGTCAACGTTAATTAAGCTTAGAAGAAGCGCCGTTGCAGGTCGCATTCCGACGACAGCCCAGCTGGAGTTAGGCGAACTTGCTATCAACACGGTCGATGGCAAAATCTTCATTAAACAGGACGTCGGTGGAATTCAATCCATTGTCGAGTTTAGTGCTGACCCTCAAGATCTTCTTGATTTAATTAAAACCGTTGACGGGGCAAACTCAGGTTTAGATGCCGATCTCTTTGATGGACTTGACTCCTTACAATTCTTACGCTCGGATGAAGATGATATCTTCGATGGTAGTCTTACGATTACGGGCGATCTTACAGTTACTGGTAATACCACCACCGTTAGCACAGAAGAGATTCTACTTGCTGACAATAAGATAACTCTTAACTCAAATGAAACCGGCACTCCTAGTCAAGATGCTGGTCTCGAAGTTGAGCGTGGTACAGAATCAAATGTTGTTCTACAATGGAATGAAGCAAATGGTTATTGGGAAATTGCTTCGGGTGGAACAACAGGGCGGATCATTACTACAAGCGATGCTGGTGCTGGGAATGGCTTTGACGCTGATCTGTTGGACGGACAGGAAGGTTCGCATTATTTAGATTTTCCTAATTTTACAAACAAACCTGATCCAACAATTGATGTTAATATTACGGGGAAAGTAACTGGTTCAGGGACGACCACTTTAACCGACCTTGCTGATGGCACAATTAACATTGCTGCTGAACTAGCAAATACTACAGTTACCGCAGGCTCTTACGGTTCAGCTTCTCAGATTCCAACATTTACTGTCGATGAAGACGGTCGATTAACTGCAGCAGCAGATGTAGATGTAGCAGGTGTGTCTGATACAGCATGGTACACCGCAAATAATACTTTCCAAATTAACACAGTTGATGGCTCTTCCTTTGATGAGCAAATATCTCAATTCGATTTAAACGTAGACTTCGGTGCAGGCATTGATGTAACAGGCAATGTTACGGTTACTGGTACTGTTGATGGTCGTGACATATTAGCAGATGGTCAAAAGCTTGATGCTATTGAATCCGGCGCAACAGCCGACATGTCGAATACTGAAATCCTCGAAGCTGTTAAAGCTGTTGATGGTTCAGGCTCTGGACTCGATGCCGACCTACTTGATGGACAAGACAGCACTCACTATCTTGACTTCCCTAACTTTACGAATTTGCCTGATCCTGTAGTTGATGTTACTTTATCAGGTAAAGTTACTGGTACAGGTAGTGCTACTCTTACAGATCTTGGTAATGGATCGATTAGCATTACAACAGAGCTTGCAAACACTGCAGTTACAGCAGGTCAATATGGTTCAGCTTCTGCTATACCAATTATAACGGTTGATGAAGATGGTCGATTAACTAATGTTGGCACTGGTGCTGTAAAAGGTGTAGATTCAACTGATTGGTATTCTGCAAATAATACATTCCAAATCAATACAGGTGACGGATCTCAGTTTGATACTATTATATCAGACTTTGATTTAAATGTCAACTTTGGTGCAGGTGTCGATGTTACTGGTGATATTACAGTCACAGGAACTGTTGATGGTCGCGACGTTGGAGCTGATGGTACAAAACTTGATGGTATCGAGCCAGGAGCAACCGCAGACCAAACTCCGGCTGAAATACTTTCAGCTCTTCTTACTGTTGATGGCACAGGTACATTACTTGATGCTGATTTACTCGATGGTCAAGAAGGTACATACTATCTCGACTATAATAACTTTACAAACATTCCACCTGATCGATCGAATACAGATATACTTGAAGCTGTTAAAGACGTTGATGGTGCTGGCTCAGGTTTAGACGCTGATTTACTTGATGGTCAAGAAGGTACATTCTATCTTGACTTTCCTAACTTTACAAATCTGCCCGATCCAACAATTGACCTAGCACTTACTGGTAAAGTTACAGGTACTGGTACAACTACACTTACTGATCTTGCTAATGGATCAATTAGTATTGCCACTGAGCTCGAAGACACAGGAGTTGTGGCAGGCACTTATGGTAGTGCAACATCGATTCCTATTGTTACCATCGATGATGATGGTCGTATTACAGTAGCAAATACAGCAGCCGTTGCTGGTATCGACTCAACCGCTTGGTATAATGCTAACAATACATATCAAATTATTACTGGTGACGGTACACAGTTTGATACAAATATTTCTGTATTCAATGATGGTATTTCAACAGGTAACATCGGAGTTACTGGTAATATTACAATTACTGGAACTGTTGATGGTCGCGATGTTTCGGTTGATGGTACTAAACTCGACGGTATCGAGGTTGGTGCTGATGTCAGCTTATCGAATACAGAAATATTCCAAGTTATTTTAGATGCAGACGGTGTCGGCTCAACTTTAGATGCTGATTTACTTGATGGTCAACATGCTCTCGACATTATTAATGCAGCATCGGCCCAAGCAGCAAATAATGTAAGTAATGCAACAGTAACAATTACTGCTGGAAATGCTATTGCGGGTGGAGGATCGTTTAATCTAAACCAATCTGCTAATGGATCAATTACAATTGACCACGATGATACATCTTCAGTTTCTGATGTAGATAACGCTGATGGTAATGTACTACAAGATATCACATTCGATACATTTGGTCATGTTCAAACGGTTGCATCTACAGATTTAGACTTAAGATATTATACTGAAACTGAATTAGACGCCGGTCAATTAAATGATCTTTATTATACTGAAACAGAATTAGATGCTGGCCAGCTCGATAATAGATACTATACAGAAACTGAAATTGATGGTTTCTTAAATAACACTGTAGGTAGTGATGTACATGTAATTGCTGGTGAGGGATTAGTAGGAGGAGGTCAACTTACCTCTAACGTTACTATTAGTCACGCCACATCAGCCGGTGCTGCAAATACCGGCTTACTTGATCTTGGTCAGGCTGAGGTAATTTCAAGCTTTACTTTCGATAAGTTTGGTCACGTACAAGGATACACGAAAGGTAATCTTTCTGTAATTACGATCGCAATTGCTGATGCGAGATATGTAAACCTTGTCGGTGACACTATGACTGGTAACCTTACGGTTCCAGATCTCATAGCAAACAACGTTGTAACTGATCATGTAACTCATACTTCAGGATCAGGTAGTACTTCATCAACAAGTAGCACTGTTATATTTGATTTTGATTACGCAACTTATAATTCAGCTGAGCTCGTGATCACAGCTACTCAAGGGATAAATAGACATGTCACCAAGTTGTTAGTGGTGCATAATGATACAACCGCATCTGCTACTGAGTTTGCTACAATATATACTAACAACTCTTTAGCAAATTATGATGTTGGAATAGCAGGAGGAAATGTAGAACTGTCAGTATCAGCGACATCAACAACTGCAACGGATTACAAAATAGCCGCAACGCTTATTAAAGATTAATTGAATAATTTAAACCGCCAATCTGGGGAGAGTGAACCGTATGGCAAATGATAAAAAGTTTATAGTCAAAAATGGACTACAAACGTCGCAAAACGTTGTCATTGGAACAACCACCGACAACGGGCAAAAACTACAGGTAACTGGAGAATCTAAGTTCTCGGGTGAAGTGGTAATCGATCAAAACGATTTTAGCACTCCATCATTAAAAGTTACTAATAGTGCCGGCAGTTTGTTTTCCCCACCTATCGCAGAATTTGTAGGAGACTCTGATTCACTCCAGATTCTCAACTCGGGTACAGGCGACTATAAACTTGTCAACTCTCAGCAAAACAACGGAATCATATTCTACGACTCCACACCTGGTGTTCGTATACTCTATAACAACTCTCCTCGGCTTGCAATCAGTTCTTCGGGTAACCGATTCTACGGATTAGCAACCACCACCATTGATAACAATCGTATTATTACAACTGCTGATGAAGGCTCAGGAAATGGGTTTGATGCAGATACTGTTGATGGTCTTGAAGGAATTCAACTCGTTCGTTCTGATGTCGATGACATCATGGCTGGTAACTATACCATTCAACAGAGTCTTACGGTCAGCGGTAACCTTACTGTTTCAGGTACAACAACTACTGTTAATACAGAAGAAATTTTACTTGCTGATAATATTATTACTCTTAATAGTAATTACACAGGTTCAAGCCCATCAGAAAATAGTGGTATTGAAATTGAGCGTGGTACTTTAAACAATCCAAAAATTCTATGGGACGAGAGTACAGATTACTGGAAACTTATTTCGCTTGCAGGAAACGGCTCGCTTCTAGACTTAGGTCGAATCATTACGACTGCTGATGAAGGCTCAGGAAATGGCTTTGATGCAGACACTGTCGATGGCTTAGAAGCCTCTCAGTTCCTTCGTAGTGACGCAGATGATACAGCCACAGGTAATATAACCATTGAAGGCGACCTTACTATCGGGGATGATGGTGGTCCTGCGCAGATCGTATTTAATGGATCTGGACAAGATCGAGCAATATACTCAACAACTGGTACTATTGGTTTCTTAAATGCATCGTTTAACTATGCAGCTCGATCGACCAGTGATGATGACTGGGTTGTAGGGCGAGACGTAAGCGCAGGTCGGGACGTAATTGCTACGACTGATGTAACTGCAGGTGTAGACATAACCGCAACCGCGGGTAACATTACAGCTTCGGCCGGTAATATTGAAGCAACACTCGGTTCAGTAACAGCTGGTACTACTGTATCGGCTGGTACTACTGTATCGGCTGGAACAGATGTTATTGGTCAACGATTTATAGATGCAGACAATAATAGTTATGTGGTAAATCCAAATGCAGATTCAACAATGCACGCTATTGGAATTGATGATAATCTTTTCCATAACGGCGATACAGATACAAGATTAAGTTTTGAAACAGACAATATTCTTTTACAGACTGGTGGAAATACACAGTTAGATATTAACAACACAAGAGTCTTAGCTAACCTTGATACGTATGTTCCTAATCTCGTTGTTAACGATGCTATCATTCATAACAATGATGTCGATACAAAGGTCACATTTGGTGCTGACTCTATTGGTGTAGATGCTGGTGGCTCTACTCAATTAACTGCAAACACCAGTGGAATATTTGTAACGAATCTGAGTGCTTCAAATAGTATCACCGGTGATTACATCACTGCACTTACAGAAGTACAAGCACCTGTTTACTATGATTCAGATAATCGTAGCTTCTATGGAGATTTTGCTGGTACATCTGTAATTAATGGAATCGCATTGGAAGGTTCTATTAGTCACAACGGTGATGCAGACACTTATATTACATTCCCATCTGCTGATACTTTCGGAGTATACACCGGCGGTACTCTTCGATACAGTGTAGATAATAATAGTGCAGACTTTACTGTAAATGTTTATGCACCAGTCTTCTACGATTCAAACGATAACAACTATTACGGAGACTTCCATGGTACCTCCGTAATGAGTCAAATTGACCTTGATTCTTATATTCGTCACAATGGCGATACGGATACTTACTTCGGGTTTGTTGGTGCTGATCAAATACGATTAGCCACTGGTGGTGCTGAGCGTTTGTATATTAGTAACGCAAGCATATCAGCTAAAGTAGCATTTGATTCAACGGTAAGTGTTACAGCACCTATTTTCTACGATGGCAACGATGCTACCTTCTATTTAGATCCAGCTTCTGGCTCTCGCGTAAATACAATTACAATGACAGGAACCGTTGTTCACGATGGTGATACCGACACGTTCCTTAATTTCCCAGGCGCAAATCGTTGGGAAGTTCAAACCGGTGGTGCTCAAAGATTAGAAGTTAATGATGCTGGTGTAGATATTACCGGTGACCTTGATGTTACTGGTGATGGTGACTTTGGTGGAGACGTTTCAGGTGGTAGTGGTACATTTACAGGCGATGTTACTGCAGCGAGATTTGTTGATGCTGATGATACTAATTATTTTGCAGACCCTGCTGGTGACTCACAATTAAATACTGTAGACATTGATGATTATGTAAGACATCGTGGTAATACAACTACCTATCTCGGATTCCCATCGAATAATAATATACGATTTGCAACTGATGGTACTGAAAGACTTTTAATTGATACGACTTACGTCACTTCAAGTCTTGATGGTATTTTCCCAAATCTATATGCTGGAAGATATTACGATAGTAGCAATGCTACTTACTACATGGATCCAGCGAGTACATCTCGTGTAAATGATATTAGTTTAGTTGGTGAGATTATTCACGATGGAGATACTAATACTTACATTCATTTCCCAGCAGCTGACCAATTTGCAGTTGTTACAGGTGGTGCAGAAAGATTAAGAGTTCAAAATGGTTATGTCTTAGCAAATAACCAAATGCGTTCACCTGCTTTCTACGATCAAAACGATACTCTTTATTATGGTGACTTTGCTGGCACATCACAATTGTCAGCTCTTGCTATTGATACTTACATGCGACACCGCGGTGACACGACTACTTATCTAGGTTTTGATGCCGATGATAGTATTACTTTTGTTACTGATAATGTCGAACGTGTAAACATTACCAACACAAATACAACAGTCTTTAGCGACTTACTTGCAAATAGATTTGTCGATCGAAGCGATGGCGCTTACTTTGTAGATCCTGCTTCTACAGACACCGCTGCCACATTGAATGGTAAGGTGTTAATCGGTAATGTCTCCGATGCTGCAAGATGGGATGATAGCACAGGCAACGGTGGCATCTCGTTAATGAACCACGGTTCATATGCTTCTGGTCAAAATACCACGGTAGGAATTAGTGGTAACTCGGCCGGTGGATACGCATTGATGTACATGAACATTATCGATGCTAGCGCCAATCCTTATGCTAACGGTAATCGATACATTAATTTCTACCATGATGGTGCTAACGGAACTCAGTTTAGAGGTGACTCAAGCGGAAACTTCTACATTGTTCCACCAGCAGGTACAACCGCAGGATTCTGGGATACCGGTGGTGGTGAAATTCTTGTTGCTGAGGAAACTAATAATAACGTCATAGTTGGCGGTTCTTCTGTAACATACACCTCAATGGATAATACTCCATTAGTTGGTAGTATAACAAATAGCAAACTACATGTCAATGGTGGTATTCAACTTAATGGTAATGATGATGCTATTGTATTTGGACGTGGTACATCTTCATTCCTGAAAGACGAAGAATTAGGATTCGGATGGGGCGGCGGTTGGTATATGACCGATGCCACGTACCTCCGCGTACGAAATAACAAAGCATTATACTCGACCGGCTCTGCATACTTTAGTATAGTTTATGATTCAGATGATGTAAACTATTATGGTGACTTTGCTGGCACATCTCAGATGAATCGTATCGACATCGACGACTACATTCGTCATCGTGGTGATACAAATACATTCTTTGGTTTTGAAGCAAACGATACATTTAGAATTTGGACAAACGGCACCCAGCGCTTCAACATCGATAATAATTCTGCAGACTTTGCAGTCAATGTTTATGCACCTCGTTACTATGATTCTAATTCTACAGCATATTACATTGAACCTGGCGACGGTGCTAAACTACTCGGCAACTTTGAGTTTGCTTCATCTTCAACAGGCACAGGTTATTCTACTGCTTCAATCGAATTAAGAGAAAGTAATTACACAGCAACAGGAGCAGCAACTCCTCCTTATCTTGGATTCCATTGGGGTGGTGTTGTAGCATCGAACATTGCTATTGAATCAGATGGTACGATCGCAATAAGAAATAACCCAGGAACTGGTTACGAGAAATTTAAGTCATCACAAATAACGACTCAAGTCTTCTACGATATGGACGATACCACATATCGTTTAAATCCTAATGGAAGTGGACTTGCTGATAATAGACTTAACAGACTTACTATTTCAAATGGATCTTATGGCTTATTAAACGGTCACAATGATGAATACCACGGTATCATCTTTAGAGGTTATCCAACTAATGCTACAACCGGATATGCTCTGCTTGATAGAATTTCATTTATGGAATATGGTGGTGACTTTAGATTCTATCGTAAGAATGGATCAGCACTGACTGAGCTTGCAATAATCAATACTGATTACTTGAGTCATTATAGCGACGTTAGAGCACCAATATTCTATGACAGCAATAACACTGCATACTATGGTGACTTCGCTAGCCGTTCAGTACTTAATCAACTAACGGTAGGCTCGACATCGAGTATTGTAACTAATGCTACTTTAGATATTGCTGGCCCTGTTGCAGTACGCGGCGCTACCAATATTTACTTCGGTGTAAGTACTACAAATTATGGTTCTTGGCAGTCTCGTTTATACAATAGAACATCAGGCACACTAGCATCTGATGCACAAGAATTTGAATGGGGTAACGTTGGTTACGGCTCTGGTGCCGCTCGAATGTTCTTTACTGCAGCGTCAGGTATCCTTCAGGTTACTGGCGATATGCGAGCACCGCTCTTCTATGATCGAAATGACACTAACTATTTTGTGGATCCAAACAGTACTTCTCGTCTTGCTACGCTGAGAACAAACCGAATTTATTTTGCATACGATAATAGTACTGATACTTACATGGATTGGCCGGGCGGTAATTACGGTTCAATGTCTGTTCATGGTAGTGGTAAAGGTGGATGGCAAGGTTATTCTATTGCTGACAGATTTGTATTCATGTCAAGCAGTGCTGATGAGGCCGGCATCTACAATGACATCGACAATGAATGGATGACAATCTGGCGTCGTGGTGGATCTACTGAGCTTCACTTTAATGGCACAAAACAGGCTGAAACAGAAAATGGTTATTTCCTCGCTAATAACCAAATGCGAGCACCAATCTATTATGATTCAAATGACACGAACTATTATGGAAACTTTGCAAGTGGAAACACAAGCACGGCCGTTCGCGTCAATGGCATTTACGATAGATTAGGATTCCAAACTTCGGGCAATGGCAGTAATAATGTTCTATTAAGAGCTCAAGATTATACTCACTGGATCTGGCAAACAGCTAGCAACTGGGGTATCTTCTGGGCTGGTAATGATAATCCTGCTTATTCACACTTTAGTACTTCTAATCCAAATGAGATTGTATTTGTAGGTTCAGGTCAATTAAGAGCAAGTATTGACCTTGATAACGGTAATGCACACTTCATCGGTAATGTTTCTGCTGGTAACTTCTTACTAAATGGTGGAAACGAAAACATTGGTCTTATTAAGTCATACGGTTCAGGTGGAGCAGACTTAGTACTATTTGATGCTACAGAATACTTTGACAAGCGTGTTATTAAGCCAATGGCAGATAACGAAAGCGCTCTTACAGGTACGACATCAGAATTTGTAAGAACAACAGACGGTCCATTTGCTGGATCATATGTTCTTCAATCGGCCGCTTATAGAACATTCTACTCTGATTATATTCCTGTTGCCCCAGGTGAAGAGATTTATGGTGAGATTTCCCATAAACTAATTTCAGGCTCAGGTGGTTTATTATACTACGGTATTGAAAGATTTGATAGTCAGAAGAGAGCTATTGCTGGTAACACAGGTACAACATACTTCGTATCTGGCGGTAGCAATTTTACGAACACTAGTTGGCAGACACAACGTGGTCATACAACAATACCATCATCACATACACCTTATAATGGTTCAGACGGCGGTGGTTGTTACTATGTAAGAATTCGTATCTTAATGAACTATAATGCCGGTGGCGCTCTTCGCCAATACGGTGGTATTATGCTTAAGCGACGTAATGCTGAATCTAATTTGTTAGCAGATGATATCCGCGCACTCGATCGTATTGATGCTCAAGGTATTATTGAATCGGCTGCAAGTGTAAGAGCTCCAATTTTCTACGATACTGATGACACTGCTTACTACACGAATCCTCACGCAGAATCGCGAATTAATAGTATGCGAACTGCTGGTCAAGTTGTAATTGGTGGTACATTCCAAAACAACCCATACAGTAGCACCACTGGTGCAAGGTTAATGTTTGGTGGTGGTGATAGTAATGCTGCAGGCAATTATTTCATCGGCACCAACATGGAAAACTACGGTGGCAACTACACCAAGCTTGATCTAAGGTGGCATACAGGTATTCGTATGGGTGCTCAGGCAGTCTACGGTGGTACTCGTTTCTACAACAACGAAGATTTAAGTTCTCTGCTATTCTCTGTCGGTCGAGGTGATACACACACTCGTGTTGAAAGTAGTAACTTATATGTTATGGCTGGAGACGCAAGAGCTCAGATATTCTATGACATCCAAGATACTGCTTACTATGCTAATCCAAATGCTACTTCAAGATTCTTACAACAGCGTATAGTTCATAGATTACATATTGGTGACGAAACTAATTTATATAACGGAATCTTGGAAGGCTCAGCGCTCAACAGGCCGGATCTGGTTATTAAAGGCCAGTATCCTCAGTTGAATCTTATGTCGACTCAGATTAGTAATGGTACTCACGGTCCAACATTAAGATTTGCTGCTTACGATAGTGCAAATGCTTCTTCAGGTAACTTTAAGCATTGGGTAATTGGTATTGCTGGTACTAATGCAACATCATTACACTTCGGTTATTCACCTAACCAAACAAACCCACACTATGGTATTGGTCGTGGTTGGAGTAGCGGTAATAACGTTTCCATTATGTGGATCCAAAATGACCGACAGGTGTATACTGAAAACTCGTTTAGAGCTCCAATTTTCTATGATCGAAATAATACAAACTACTACATACATGGTGATAATACATCTGAGTTGTATGATCTGCGTCTCCGCGGAAATTATGTAAGAACTTATAGACATTCAGGTTCTGACTTTACATTAGGTACGTTAGTATCAACAAGTATTCCTGCGACGGCAACTAGCGGTGCTTCGTTCGTACTTGAAGCAACAGGTAAGTCTTACTCGGGTGATCCACCATTTAGCTTTACTGCTCAGGGTTACTTGTACTACGATACTATTATCAACTATTCTGGACAGCACTTTGGTAAGCCTGGCTTTGCTGACATGCAAGTGTTCCAATATAACGGAACACTACATTTCTGGTGGCCACGTGTTTCTTACTGGAACTCTTTCTCGGTGCACGTACGAGACGCAGGTGGTGATGATCGTAACCTTGTAACTAACATTACAAACTCTAGCCTGCCTGGAGGTCGTACTAAAGAACGTACGATAGTGATGAAGGTAACTGCAACATACAACCAGAATATTAACACTGGGGATATGTACGCAAAACGTTACTATGATAGTGATAACACGAACTACTACGCAGATCCTAACTCAACATCGAGAATGAATACACTGAGTGTAGATCGAATTAACTATCTTGGTGGTGCACCTGCTTACTTCTATACAAGTTCAGGTAACTTACGTGGATATATTCGTGCAACTGAGTCTGATGATTCTCACTTCGAATTTGCAACGTCAGGTAACGAAGACATTATCTTCCGTGATGGTGGATTCGGTGGATCTTGGAACCAAATTATTCGTGGTAACGGTCAGGTCTTAATAAGTGGTCGTCTTGATGTTCCAATCATGTATGACTATAATGATAGTGCTTACTACACTGATCCTCGTTCAAATACAAGACTTAATACATTAGAAGTTGTTAGTACATTAACATCTAATGGTCAATTCTACGCTAATGATCCGACAGATTACTGGTCAACATCAATCAGTGGATTGACTAACGCTCCAATTTCTACTCGTAATAGAGATTACAATGTCGGTGGAACAAGTCGTTACTTACCACTTACTCACCAGACTGCTCTTTATAGTTCTGGTTATCGCACTCATGTTAACACTGGACTTTATAAGTATGCAAGTGGATGGGGCGGTGGAAGATCAAGCTGGTATGCAGCAATCGGTGGTAATGATAGTTACCCAACACAAGCATGGTACTTAGCATACGACGGCTACATTAATAACTCTCTTGGTTATGTTAGTACGTTTGGATCATTCCGTGCTCCAATCTTCTATGATACTAATAACACAGGTCGTTATCTCGATCCTAATGGTACATCCAGATTACAGCGAGTTGAGTTCTATGGTCGTACTCAGTTCATAGGTCGAGAAGGTGATTCAGGTGGATCAGCCGCTTACGCCGGCGGGCGACTTGCCGAGTACATGGGTAATGTTGCTGCTGAATTCCACTCAGGTAACGATCAACCGGTATCACTCTACTTCCGTTCAGGTGTTAATGCACCTTCTGACTTTGGTTACATTACATATGATCCAGACTATGATAACACTGGTGAAAATGGAGCCATGGTTATTGGTTCTGAAAACGATGGTCTAGGTTCTTCAGACTACATTAGATTGCAAGCAAGAACTGTTATTGATAGTGACTCAATTAGTTCTGACAACACTACAATGCTCGATGTTCGTTATCAAAACACGACATACAGCAGAATTAATACTGACTACTTAGATCACATCTCAGATATTCGAGCTCCGATTTTCTATGATCGTGACAACACTGGATATTACGGAAACTTTAATTCAACGTCTCAGTTCCACTACGTTCTCGCTAATAACTGGTTCCGTGCTCAAGGCAGTACTGGATTCTACTTCCAAGATTATGGAAAGGGAATGTGGGCTCCAGAAGCAGGTGGTAACTCTTACGGTAACGTAACTACATATAATACTGGTCGAAACGGCTGGTCAGGTTGGGGTATCGGTTCTCGCCACGTGTTCATGTCAACTGGCGGCGATAACGTAGGTATACACGACAATAGTCGTGGTTGGATATACTATTGGAATGGAAGTTATAATGAATTTACTTATGGCTATACAGTCATGCGTGGTTCTGCTCGTGCTCCACTCTTCTATGATTTAGATGATACTGGTTATCGTTGGAATGGTGCTTCAGATAATAGTTCAAGATTCCGTGGTGTAGATAACTTAACAATGGCATTCCAGGCACTATCTGGTCAAACAAGATCAAGTGCTGAATACTACAAAGCACGTCCTCGTATTACAGGTGACACGAACTACTGGACCGGCGCAATGGGTTGGAGCCGTGTTGACATGAACACGGTTGCCGACTGGGGTTCAGGCTTTATTGATTCTTGGAGTAATCCAGGCAACCAGCCTTCAGGTACATCTCACTGGGTTGGAATGCAGGCATACCACTATACTAATGGTTCAGCTCGATATGGTTGGCAGATGGTTGGTGGACCAGTTACTAACTTAAGATTCCGTAGTACTTGGTCATCATTTAGAACTTGGCGTACAATTCCAGTAATGGGAGAAAACAGCAATAACACCGGTGGTCTTTACGCTGATATCTTCTATGATTCAAATAACTCGAACTACTTCTGTGATCCAGCAGGAAGAAGTCGACTGTCAAGTATTGATTACGGAAACAGTGGATACTACTTACATGGCGGTTCTTGGGGATGGAGACACCAGACTCCTTATGGATACATCGAGTTTGGTCCGGCTAACGGTTCTCACGCACACATTTACACCGATCGTAGTAACTTCTACTTTAACGTAAATGAAATGTACATGAATGGCCGAGCCATTCTGAAAGAAAACTACTGGAACGGTAGCAAGTACTTTGGTAGTGATGGTGCTATTTACGGTACTATCTTCTACGATTCAAACAATAGTGGTTACTACATTGATCCAGCATCTGGTCACAGCACAAGATTTGAAGGTGTTAACAACCGTACGATGGCTTGGATCAATCAGCCTGGCCATACGCGTAATAGTGGTGAGTACTATAGAGCACGTCCTCGAATAACATCAGATACCAACTATTGGACTGGTGCAATGGGTTGGGGAACCCAGGACATGAACGTTGTTAGTACTTGGGGTTCAGGCTTTATTGATTCTTGGTCTAATCCAGGCAACCAGCCTTCAGGTACTTCTCACTGGGTTGGCATTCAATCATATCACTATCGTAGTTCTAACACAAGTGGTTATGGCTGGCAGATGGTTGGTGGACCAATTACCAACTTACGATTCAGAAGTGCATGGGGTGGTTGGAGAACTTGGAGAACAATTCCGGTACTTGATGAAAACAATGGTAACGGTGGTTCAATGTATGCAGGCCGGTATTACGATACTAATAATACTGGTTATTATATCGATCCGGCGAGTACTTCTATAATCAATACCACTAATCAAAACGGTTATCACACATTTAACAATTATGGATTAGGTGTAACCGGAACATATACTTCTACAAGATTACAATTAGTATTCGCAATGGGTTCCTCTTATAGACCGAACTCTGCTGGTACCTCTGCTGCAAATATGTACGGTATTGGTTGGTCACATCCAAATGCTGGTGGACTAGGTGGTGCGAATCAACTGAATGACCATGGTATGTTGATTATTAACAATGGTTCATTTAGAGCTGCTATATCAAGTAGAGCGGTATTCAGTTCTGATGTTCGTACTCCAATTTATTATGATTGGAACGATACTGGCTACTACTTAGATCCTAACTCAACAAGTAACTCTGCCCTTCGTATTCGAGGTGGTACATTACATGGACCTAACCCATCTTGGGGACAATATCTGTATGTTGGTGGTAACGGACATTGGACTGGTTCTTATGCTTCTGTTGCAACAACTAATGGTAACTTACATTTAGATTCAAGGTCTGGATATTCTACATATATTAACTGGTATGTAGGTGGAACAATGTATGTCAATGCTACTGTTCAGGATAACGGTCTTCGATATTACAGAAGTAACACCGCCATGTTAATTGACATTCGAGGAACAGAGAATACTTCTCGAATGGGTCGTATTACTCTGAATGATGGTGTTGTATTAAGATCACCTGATGGTAACTATGGTTCATTCTGTGTTGATGGCGCGTCACGCGGCGGATACGAAGGATTCTCGATTGGTGATCGTGTTGTAATGATGCACAACAATGGCGGCGTTGCTGGTATGTACAACGACGTTAATAACGAATGGATGATGAGATTCGATCTCAACTCTTACTGTATTCTTTACCACGACGGTTCTGAAAAACTTCGTACTCGTACAAATGGTATTCAGGCTCAAGGCTTCTTCTACTCTTCTGATGAAAGGCTAAAAGAGAATATTGTTACTATTGAAAACGCTGTAGATAAAGTTAAGAAACTTCGCGGTGTTGAATATAACTGGAAAGACTCGGGTGATAAGGATATTGGTCTTATTGCTCAGGAAGTTCAAGAAGTTATTCCAGAAGTTGTTGTTGTACAAGACACGTCTGATAATACAAGTGATGATCCAAATGCACCGGCATCTAAACCAGCTCATAACGATGGTATTGAAGATGTTCTTTCTATTGAATACGGACACCTGGTTGGTCTCTTAGTTGAAGCAGTTAAAGAACAACAAGAGCAAATCGATAGTCAAGCCAACCAAATTGAAGAATTGAAAGGAATGGTACAACAACTATTGAAGGGTTAAATTATGTTTGATATGAGTCGGTATTTTTATCTTACGGGAATGCCAAGGACCGGATCTACTTTACTCGGTTCCTTGCTTTCCCAGCATCCAGAATTTTATGTCTCTGCGACCAGTCCGTTGAACCGTGTTATGCATGATCTATATGGTGTGTTGCAAGAAAATGGATATCGCGGTGACTGGGACATGGATGAAATGAATCAGCGCATATTTAAGTATATGTTTGAAGGTTGGTACTCACCGGTAAAAAAGAAGTATATAGTTGACAAAAGCCGAGGATGGGGTTATAATATACAAGCTATAGAAGCATTTATTAACCCAACACCAAAAGTAATAGTTACCTATAGACCTATTCCTGACATTTTAACGTCGTTTATTACCTTAATGGATAAAGATCCTAAGAACCACGTTGACGTTCAGCTTTTTAAAGAAAACATAAAAATTAATACTGAGAATCGCACTGAGCAAATATGGAATAATTTTAAAGACTATGGCTATGAAAGTTGTAAAGGCGCAATTGATAGGTTTCCGCATTTAGTTCATATTGTAAATTACGATGATCTTATAAATAATACAGAACAAACTATGAACGATATATGGGAGTATCTTGAACTTGATCCTCCAAAACATGATTTTGAAAATGTACAAACATACCTCGAGGAGCCGGATGAAAACTGGGGAATAAAAGATCTTCACGTTGTTCGTCCTAAAATTGAGAAAATATCTCAAGATCCAAGAAAAGTATTAGGCGACGATTTGTTTACAAAATATTCTCAGTTTAACATATTGTAGAGGAATAAAATGAGCAGAGTATTACCATCAGGTCAACGTTATCTTAGTCGATACGGGCCAGGCAATGATGGCAACAGACCTGAGCGTTATCGCTGGTGTATTGTTTATAATACAGACAGTAGCAATATGTTTTTAGGTGAACAAACTGCCGCCGAAAGATATTCAATATGGAACGAATTTCAAGATTCAGGTGGACGGGTATATGGTGATGGCAGACAATACAACTTAGGGACTAGCACGTACGGTTATACGTCAACTCGGAGACTCTATAATAACACCGCTCAAATTGGAAATGGGCCGTGTTGGAATTGGAACTCGAATAGCGCAAATTACAGAACTCCAGCTAATTGCCCGGGTGGTTTTAGTTATGAAGGTCGCACAAACAATAATAACGTGAATCCTAATAACCAAAACGGTAGAGTCGGTGTCTTTCACTACGATGGCGCTTGGATGTTTTTCATGGAAAAAGATTATGGTTGTGGTGGTAATGCGTATATGAAAGTATCAGTGAATAGATGCTATTATAATGGCGTAACAGCAACCTCTAATGGTTATACATAAAAAGGAAATATTATGGCTTTACCCTATGTTACTGCAGAAGAATTGCTGGCTAAACGAGGCCCTGAAGATCGTTCTACTCTTATATTAGATTCGGTCATGCTGGTTAATCCCGGCTGTGCTGGTTGTGCTGCATGGGAAGAAGCAATTGAAAATATAGTAGCCGATTATCCAGGCATTAATTTTTGTAAGCTCGAAGCAGATGATCTTACCCTTCCTTTATGTGCGCCTCCTGTTGTTCCTTCAATATTAAATTTTGAAAACGGTTATAGAATGTGGGAAGCACTTGGTGCTCATGAAACGACCGGACCTCTTGAAGTCATGCTAGATAATTGGTTGAATGGTAATATAGATATTAATACCGTATCAGGCGGGGAATCTATAGTACCAACCTAATTTTTTGGAGTATATTATGTTTAGTCTTTTGAAATCTTGGCTAACAAGAAAAAACGAAGTGACCTTCACTTCAAATCTAGGACCTATGGCTCACGAGCCAGCGCCTGCGATGAAATTTATACCTGAATGGTTTAAGAATCAAAAACCTTACTCGGGTAGAGAATCCAAAACTCACGTCTTCGTCGAAGATAGTATCCGGCCTGCTTATACTCCTACAGTTAAAAGATGCATTCCATTTCGTGAAATGATGACGAGTGGATATATCATTCCTTTCCCCTATGATATTGCAGTTAAATGTATAATAGATCCAGATTCTGGTGAAGAAGTTATAGGCATACATACCGGTGTAAAAGAATTAGATGGTCATGAACCAATTGGATTTCATGCTCGATCACAAACGTCTGAGCATCCCTATTGGAAACAAGGTTATAGCGCAGATAAGGTTTATAAGTTTATTAATCCTTGGGTTATGAAAACACCTCCCGGTATTTCTTGCATGTTCTTACATCCTCAACACCAAGGGATTGATAAGTGGGAAGTACAATCTGGTGTAGTTGACACTGACGTTTATCAGACGAATATCTTATTTCCAGCTATGTTGAAATGTAAACCTGGCGACGAGTTCATTATTAAAGGTGGCAGTCCTATGGTTCAAATTATACCTTTCAAACGAGAAAAGTGGACGCATGAAGTCCAGCATATAATGACACCAGAACAAAACATTGAATTCACAAAATCAGACAAACTGATCGAAGGTACATTAAGCCGTAATAGATATAAGACTTGGTTTTGGCATAGGAAAGAATATAAATGAAAAATGTTGTGATTGTGGGTGGTGGCACAGCCGGTTGGCTTGCAGCACTCTTTGCTGAAAGATATATACCTGATTGTCAAGTTACAGTAATTGAAAGCTCAGCAATAGGTGTGTTAGGAGCAGGTGAAGGAACAGTACCTAACATTCTCGATATATTAGATATGATTCAAATCGATTATATGGCTCTAGTAAGATTCTGTAGTGCTACTACAAAACATGCGATTCGTTTTGATAACTGGAACGGTGATGGCGAAGATTATTATCACATCTTTCATTCCAATGCTGACTTACATGATCATCCTTCGAATATAAGACAAAGCTATGTTCCTATTCGAATACTTGAATCAATCAAACGAGACGAGCATATTGCTGAATCAACATTACAGTATATGATGTGTAAAGATCGTAAGAATCCTTTTATGATGCAGAATGATGCTTTAGAAATTGTCGAACCTTTTGCATTACATTTTGACGCTAAAATGCTAGCATCCTTTCTAAGAGAACAAGGTGGTGCTCGTGGTATTAAAATAGTTGATGATATTATTGAAGATGTAGTACTCGATGGTGATATAGTACAAAAGTTATTATCTAAAAATCATGAGTACGAATGTGATATAGTATATGATTGTACAGGATTTCGAAAAACTATTATCTCTAAATTGAATCCCAAGTGGATTGACTTTAACGATTATAAAACCGTAGATCGTGCAATACCATTTATTATACCACATGAAGAAGATGTATTACCTCCTTATACAGAATCAATAGCAATGAAATATGGATGGTGCTGGGTTATTCCTACTCAAGAACGTTATGGGTGTGGATATACTTTTGATAGCAGCTTTATTTCTGATGAAGAAGTTCGAAAGGAAATACTTGAAAAATTTCCTAACGCTAAAATACCAGACACTGTTTTTAAATTTGAATCAGGCTATTACGAAAAAGCTTGGATAGGTAACTGTATTGCATTAGGACTTTCTGCTGGATTTATTGAACCACTTGAAGCTACATCGATATTCTCAACTTCAATGTCAATTGTTGAGTCGATCATTATGCCTAATCTATTACTTGACTTAGACGATACTTATCGAGATCAGTTTAACGAAAAGTGGAATGATATTTCAAAAGAGATTCATAATTTTGTTTACTTGCACTATATAACGGAACGCAATGACACTGAGTTTTGGAATAAATTCTCAGTAGAAAAAGCACCTCCTGGTTTACAAAAAGATTTAGCAAAATGGTCTAAGTATCCTCTAGGTGCTGCTGACATTATTGATCGCTTTTTCAATGCTTCATCTTGGTATCAGGTGATGCAAGGAATACGAATGCTACCATCTGACATATATAAAGATGTGTATGATAGTATGACATTCAACAAAGAACACTGCGCTAAGCAGTTTGATACCGACAAAGAAAATAAGCATATCTTTGTTCAACAAGCATTGCTTGAAAATGATTATAGCGCCAATGTTAGTCGATAGAAAAACATACCAGCGCAAAATCGAGATATGCGAGAGTTGTGAAAAGTACAATGCAAAGCTTAGGCAATGCAATGTCTGCAAATGTATTATGACTCTCAAAGCGAGACTAAAAGGAAACACATGCCCAATTGGTAAGCATGATGTAGATGAACAGTCTTTTTTTAATAAATAGAAAGGTTAGTATAAATAAACTTTTTACCCATTCCTCTTAAATTAACGGAGAAAAATTATGGCATTAACGTATACATGGTCAGTTACTGGTCTCAAAAAGCGAGATCAAGTTAACGCAGACGGTGACACGCTCCAAGGAGCAGTCGTACAAACATATTGGAAAGTAGTTGGAACAGACAGCGACGGAAAGCAAGGTGAGTTTGCTGGTGCAACTCCTTTCACTGCAGCAGCAGTTCCAGCTGGTGAATTTACTTCATTTGAATCTCTTCAAGAAGAAGATGTTCTAGGTTGGATTCAGAATGTCGTGAATAACGATCCTCCTTACAAAGAGCACATCGATGAGCGTATCATGAATCAAATCGATATAGAGCAAGAAGAAGAAGTTCATGAAATGCCTTGGGGCGGTGAGCCAGTAACACCTGTTCCACCAGCACCTCTTGAGCCTGCTCCAACGGATGATGGAGAGTAATTCTCCCAACTCAATATATCAACTAAATAGGAATTGATATGAGATACAGTTGGCAAATAACTAAAATGAGTACCCGAGACCAGACTAATGGTGATGGGGATCTCCTTTCAAATGCCGTTGTTAAGATTAGGTGGAGACGTACCGGGATAGATGGATTCGATAATAGTTCCACTATCCTTGGGTACACCATCATGTCAGCAGAAGCTGTTTCTAGCGGAGACTTTGTAGACTTTGATGCTCTCACTGAAGAAGCGGTTATCGGCTGGCTCGAATCTACTATTACTTCAGATCAAATGGCTCGATATGATGCCAAGATCATGGAGAAAATCAACAAGGCATTTACGACTCAACGCGCGGTTCCTTGGTCTTAAAAAAACAGTTGACAGTTGACATAAATAATGTTATAATAGTTCATTAAATTATAACGTATTTGCATTTTTATTATGGAGGCATATATGCATGATCTGCGCCATCACGGCCTTGTGTACTACGCTCTGCAAAGAGGCGGTAGTATACATCCAATCACGCTACCCCACGAGTTAACGAATGAAACCGGCATAATGAATCCTTCGATCTTCGTACATGAAGGTCGGATTCTTATGAACGTTCGCCACGTTAATTATACTCTCTACCACTCAGAAGGTAAGCAGTTCCCACATACTTGGGGACCACTGCAATACATTCATCCTGAAAACGATGTTACTTTAAGGACTCACAATATTATGTGTGAGCTCGATGGTAATATGAATGTGATAAAAGCCAGCCGCATTAAAATGAATCTTGATACTGATCCTACATGGAACTTTATTGGTCTTGAAGATGGTCGTCTGTTTGCATGGGAAGGACGTCTATATCTTTGTGGTGTTCGGCGTGATTGCTATGATGACAAAGGCAAAGGTCGTATGGAAATGTGTGAGATTGAATGGATTGATAACGAGTGGCAAGAAGTATCTCGTAATCCTATTCCTGCTCCAGGCGAAGATGATACTTATTGCGAAAAGAATTGGATGCCTGTTATTGACATGCCATTCCATTTTGTCAAGTGGTGTAATCCAACCGAAGTTATAAAGTACAACATTGAAGAACGCACTACTGAAACAGTTCATTGCGAGCATGATAAGTTCTACACACAATTTGGTCGAGATCTACGTGGTGGTACACAGGTTTTTCCAATTGGTGATGGTAGACGCATGTGTCTTACTCACGAAGTTGACTTGCTTAAAGACGTATTTTATCGAAAGGATGGTCACTACAATCATCGAGTAATTGTATGGGATGAGGATTGGAATATTATTCATAACACTGAAGACTTCCACTTCATGGGTACTCAAATTGATTACTCTAGTGGCTATGAATATAACATCGAGTTTGCAACGGGAATAACGTTTATTGATGGTAATGTATTGATTGCTTACGGCTATCAAGACAACGGAACTTATATACTGAAAATGCCTGAAGACGTTTTCTTTGACTTTGTGGCGAGGGGCTAAATTATGTTACAAGAATTATTAAACAAACATTGCCTTGATCCTAAAAATCCGCAAAAGGTATATGACCTTGCTGAAGAATATGATCGAATTAAAAACGGTGCAATGGCAATCTCTCTTTATTTAAAAGCAGCCGATCTTACTCAAGATAGACTTCTTCAATATAAAGCCATGATCCAAATTGGTCGTTGTTATAATCGACAAGGAAATAGAGGTTATACTGTCGAAGGTGCTTATATGGATGCGGCAGCTATATTTCCAGAAAGACCTGAAGCTCTCTATTACCTTTCTCGTTTTTATGAAGATCGTCAAGCATGGAAGCAATCTTACTATTTTGCCACCGTTGGTATGAAAGCCCATTATTTCGATGATATTGGTGTAGAATATCCTGGCATCAAGCACATGGCATTTCAAAAGGCTATGGCAAAGTGGTATATTACTGGAACTCAGCAAGGCCGTAGAGAAATGTTTGACTTTTACGGTAAAACTTATATTGAAGATGATCCAGATTTTAAATGGAAAGTCCATAAGCTTATGACACAAGTAGGTTTTCCTGATGTTCTTCAATTTCAACATGAAGATAAGCATCGTTTCAAATATCCTTTCCCAGGCTATGAAACAATTGATAGAAACTATTCTAAGCATATGCAAGACATGTTTGTATTAGCTTGTCTCAATGGTAAGCGCAATGGCACATATCTTGAAATTGGTTCCGGTGATCCGATCATACATAGTAATACAGCATTGTTAGAGAAAGACTTTGGCTGGAAAGGAATTAGTATCGATATGAAGCCAGCACTATGTTATAAGTTTAGAGAAGAACGTCTTAATACAATCATTAATGCTGATGCTCGTCAGATAGGATACTCAGACTTATTCGATAAGCATTGCGTTAATCATCATACCGACTATCTGCAAATTGATTGTGACGACGCTTCTTTAGATACTCTTAAAAGACTACCGCTGGAGACCCACAAGTTTGGCGTAATCACCTTTGAACATGATGCATATAGATCTGGACCTGAAAGACGAGATGAGGCTAGAAGCATCTTGAAAGAGCATGGCTACATCTTAATGGTAAATGATTTAGCTATGAATGAGTTGTACTCATATGAAGATTGGTTTGTGCATCCTGATATTGTAGACATCGATCCACTAATGAGAACGAAAGGTGGTGATGTAAACTTTGTGTGGGACTACTTTATGGAAGAATTAACAGAAGAAAATGAGAGGGTATTATGATGATAACCGTAATTGTAACAGGAGGCTTTGATCCAATACACAGTGGACATATTGCCTACTTGCAAAACGCTTCTCTGGAAGGTACTCGTTTAGTTGTCGGTGTAAACTCAGACGAATGGCTTAGACGTAAAAAGGGTAGAGAGTTTATGCCTTGGTCAGAAAGAGCTGCAATATTAAGTGCAATGACATGTGTAGATGAGGTAATAGCGTTTGATGATTCAGATGACTCAGCTATTGATGCTATTCGTCAAGTAAAAGAAAAGTATCAAAACGAAGTAATTGTATTTGCTAATGGTGGTGATAGGACTAAAGAAAACATTCCAGAAATGATATTCGAAGATGTTGAATTTGCATTCGGAGTAGGTGGTGAAGATAAAAAGAATTCAAGTAGTTGGATATTAAAAGAATGGGCTCAACCTACGACTCAACGCAAATGGGGTACATATAAAGTACTTGATTCAAATTGTACATGGGCTGTTAAAGAATTAAGCTTTGATGTTGGTAGATCACTTAGCGATCAACGACATTTTAAAAGGTCTGAGCACTGGCATGTAGTATCAGGTGCTATTTTAATGGAGCTCGACTATGGTGAAACCACCAAACGAAAAGAGTCTCGCATTTATTGGGCAGGCCAAAGCATTGATATTCCAATTGGTGTTTGGCATAAAGCAACCAATGTAGGCGAAGAACCTGCCAAAGTTATTGAAGTATGGCTAGGCGACGAGTTATCAGAAGAAGACATCGAACGACGGGATTAGTATAAATACAGGTAAGAATAACAAAACTAACATTCGGAGTTTTTAATGGGAATTTATGTCGGAAGTAATGAAGTCATTACTAATGATCGAGAGCTCTCTAATATAACAGGTGCTTCTGGTAACTACGACGGCTTTCATCCAAATGCTACTGCTTTAAATGCAAGTGGTGCTACCACTATTAGCATGAACAAAGCTTTATATAATGTTACACTTACGGCAGGAGCTACATTTAATGCTACCGATCTTGTTGGTGGACACACTACTATAGTAGCTCTCGACACTTCAGCTTCAAGCCACACTCCAGTTTTTTCTTCAAATGTAAAATGGCCAGACGATTCTCAGCCAGTATGGGGTGATCATAGGTATTGGAATGTTGCCTTGGTTGCTTGGGATGCATCAACCATAAGAGCTGCTGCCACAGGTTACGACGCTTAAGGAGCTTACAAAATGTCAGTAGATGTAGGCTCGAATCCAGTCATTAACGATTCATCATCTTTAATTAACGTTACGGGTGGTTATGGGCAGTACGATAATTTTCAGCCAAAGCCTGAAGAAATTACAGGTATAATGGATTTTGAAAAGCCTTGCATGTATCATAATATGACGCAAGATCGAACTTTTACTCCAGCTAATTTAGCAACCGGCAAATGCGCTCTTTTTCTGTTAGACACTTCATCCGACACTCACACGCCTAATTTTCCAAATGTAGTTACATTCACCGGAGGTACACCTTCTTGGGGAGATTACAGACATTGGCAAATTACTATGCAGGCTGTAAATAATAGCGAAGTAAGAGCGAGCGCTTTAGGATATACTTCAACATATGTTGCTCCTACTGAGGTTGTTTCTTTAGCAGGTACAGCATCAGTACCACAAGACACTAACAGTTTATGGCCGATGCCACAATGGGGTGGAGATGCATGGTACTGTACTCATAGGCTTAGGTTTACTCCTCAAGGAAAAATTCAACGAATATATTTCATAGGACCACCCACAGGTTCAAGTCCTGAACCTTTTGCTGAGTGGTGTAATATTACACCTAGTCAAACATATTACATACGCGCCACTCAACATACTACTGGCAACCAATATGAAGTAAACGTAAACTATGGAACTGTAAACACAGGTGGTGGACCGGCATTAGGATCTTGGTGGCCTTTAACAACCAACCGAGATTTTGGAAGATACGAAAGGTATGTCGGCCCTATGGGCGGGCAAGGTGCCCCAGCATACGGTTTTCGAAATATGAAAATGAAGTTTGATATTGCTACTGATGCTAATGGTACTAATATTATTGAAACAGGATATTATGTAATATCTTGGGAGGGATGGACCTAATGAGTGTTCCACATACATACTCAGCAATTGGCGCCATAATGAATTCTATGGGTGGCGGTGGCGGCGGTGGCGGTGCTCAAATCGTGTCCGTTGTTCCTGATGACTTTACATTAACAGAAGGTAATCAAACGGTAGTTAGTGTTACCACTTCAGGCTTTCCAGACGGCACTACTGAGCTTAGTTGGGAAGTAAGAAATTCTTCAAATCAAGTTGCTTCTGCTGATTGGTCAGTAGCTTCAGGTACTGTTGATATTAATGCAGGTGCAATTTCATCAAGTTATCAAGACATTGATGGGGCAACAGTATCTATTTTTGAGAGCGATCCAATATACAATCTTTATACATTTCAATTCTTTGGAACTTTAGCCGGTGCCGAGGGCACAGAAGGACTAGGTTATTCACCAAATTATCCACCGATAACAAACTATAAACTAGGACTAACTAACTATTATTTAGGGACCGCTACCGGCTCTACCGATTCTGACGGAAACGATTTGTACACTGTTAGAGAATTCGTACAAGCAGGTGGTAATGGCACAGCATCATTTATTATTCAATCAAATAATGACTCAGTTACAGAAGGGGATGAGGAATTTACAATACGTTGTTCTGCAACAGTAGACAGCACAAGTGTAACACAGTCAAGCTCACCTATTACAGTCAGTGATCCTTCAGGATTACAAGATTTTCGTAATGGAATTGCAATTGCTAGGTGGTTTCAATTTCCAGGCCAGACCGATCGTACTGCTTCCGACATCGCGATAAAGCTTCGAAGCGATGCTGAATCTACAGCAGGCGAAACTGTTATAGCTCGAGCAGAGTGTAGAATAAAAATTAAAGCTGTATTTTACAATCCTGCGCCAGGCGAGGGAGGCGAAGCTAGAAAACAATTGCAGGTTTTTGGTAACGCGGTTCGAGCAGACACAACAGCATTTTGGTATAATAATTCACAAAACATTCCACAACCTTTATCAGTATCCGCAGGTGATAGCGGGGATCAAGTATTATACGGTAACATTAGTTCTTCTGAACCATCTCACGTCAAACTAATATACGGAAGGTATGGTAACACAGCCAGGACTGATACCGGATGGGTTGCAACACCAAACGCTGAAGATGGCATTCAAGTGACATTAGTTGGACAAGCAGAAGCAGATGTTGCGGCAGATGAATTTGATAGTGGTAAATATGTAGTAGAATGTTGGGCGAAAGAAGAAGGCTTATATGCGCCAACAAGAGTAGTGACATTTATTATAACATGTGAAGCTTATGCTGCTGGTCAGAGAAGCGTTTTGTGAAGATAAGCTGCTATAATAAATACTAAGAGGATTAGATTAAATGGCATACAAACAAGCAGGAGTATCTAAAATATACGATAGTTCTTCGCCGAACGGTTCACTTGTAAATATGACCGATGGCTTTGGAAACTATAGTGATTTGTGTCCAAACGACGTTTCCACAATGTCTTTAAGTGGAGCGACCGCTACTCTTAATTTTTACAATCCTTGGCAAAGTATTTCAATGTCGCAAAATTTAACGTTTAACGAAAGTAATAAAAATGCAGGTCGGGCTACAATATTTGGACTACGAACAAACACGTATACACCGACATTCTCAAGTAACATTTTATGGGCAAATGGTTCTGAGCCAAATTGGAGCAGCTCAAGTTTTTGGGAAATTGGTATGCAGTGTATTGATGGTGCTTTAGTAATAGCATCTGCTCAACCTACTACGACAGGATAAACAAAATGGCTTTGAGTATAAATGGAACTGAAGTAGTAAGCGATACTCGAGATATCGATGTAGATTACGTCGCTGGTACGTATACAAAGTTACGAGCTAATTATAGTACTGACACCGCAGTCACTGGAACTAAAACGATTGATTGCACAACTCCAATGCACATGTATACTTTAACTGGTAATACCGCTTTTAGTTTTGGAAATTTAAGTAGTACTAAAGGTGCAGTAATTCATGTAATGATCTATACTAACACTAGTGCATTTACTCCGTCGTTTAGTAATGTTCAATGGCCTGATTCTAATGAGCCATATTGGGGAAGCCATAAAATATGGTTGCTTTGTTTCAACAACACAGATAAAACAACTCCAGTTGTAGTACGAGGAACTGCTGTTCCTTATGATGATCAAGATTAAAGGGTAAACTAATGGCAATTAAAGTAGGTGGTCAAGAGTTAATAGCAAACAACGGTGATCTGATCAACTTCGCCGATATGGAAGGTCGTCACTTCGATCTCGAAGCTAACATTCAAACTCTAGGTGCAGGCCAAGGCAGTATTGACTGTGATCATTCTTTCGTTAAAATTACTATGGGTTCTAATAACTATCCATACACGTTTACAAACTATGGTGTCGGTACTATTACTAATATCATACTTGATACAACTTCGAACGCTTATGATCCTGCATTTGATGAAAGGGAAACAGGTCCTTTATACTGGCCTATTGCAGGTGAGCCAACTTGGAATAGTCATAGATATTGGCTTATCACGGTAGTAGGTACTGCTCGTGTTCCTACGTCAGGTGTTGATTTGCGAGCTTCTTATTTCGGATATGATGATCCTGTAGCATCAGGTAACCCTATACCTGCAGGAACATTTAATGCGGATGATACTCCTGCCATTGGCTTTGTCGCGGTAGACAGTGACTCCGTTAACTTTGACGCTTTCGGCGCAGCAAACTCTGAAGCTAGAATATATCTTCGCTGGGATACGGACGCTCTCACCGATATAGGCACTGGCGATTTTTACGGCGGTACCGGTGATACGACTCACTATCTTAGTAGCGGCACCTATATTGCATTTACTGGTGATTATGCAGGTTTCGTAAGCGCAGGAGCACTAACCGGTGTTAGGATTGTTTATGGTCCACTTTCTAATCCTACATTAAATGACACAGGCTGGAAAACTGGAAGCAACGCTCATACTGGCTGGACAGTTTATGGAAGTAGTGGAATCGCTACCGCTACCGGCGGTGGTGGTAATCAATCCACGACAAATGTTGGTCACTCGTTTACGCTTTGGGGTCGTGCTACTGGATATGACGACACAGCACTAGCTACGTTTAGAATAACGGCTCAGGCCACTGCTACATCAACTGGGTCGTGTTTTACTGGTGAGTCTAAAATTGCTCTTAAAAACGGAGATAATGTTAAGTTAGTAGCTATGGAAGAAGCTTATCACGGATGGAAAGCACAGCAAATCACTAACGAAATATCTGATGTTCAATCCGATGAAATAGCAATTGGAAATGATGATGTAGAAAATAAGATTTTAGATTTTAGAAGGCGCACAGGTAGATATAATCTCTACGGTTTTAACGCTGAAACACCTTTTGTTACTGACTCGCATCCTTTCTTAACAACCGACGGATGGAAATGTATTAATGCTGAAGCAGGTCAAGGTCAACAGCCCGAGTTAAATATAACAAAAATTGAAATAGGCGATAGACTAATCAAATATAATTTCATTACGAATTCTTATTACGAAGAAGCAATAACTTCGATAAATGAAACGTATAGCCAATGTAACATTTACTCTGTAGACGTTGAAGGCCCTGATTCTGAAAGTGATCAAGGGAACGATACATATATAGTAAATGGTTATGTAGTACACAACAAGTAAAGAGATAATAAATGGCGACTCCTTCGTTAAAATCACTTTTAGGTTTCAATGGTTCTCATTCAATTGGGACGATTCCGGCTGCGTCGATAAACACGGTTACGGCCAGTCCTAATCCTGTTCAAGAAGGAAATGTAATTACTTGGACTGTATCTACTACAAACATTCCTAATGGTACATCTTTAAATTGGTCAACCACCGTTTCAAATGATCCTGATACTACCCCTGATTCTGGAACAGTTACTATTAACAGTAACACAGGAACATTTACATATACTGCAGTTGCAGACGGTGTTGTTGAAGGAGATGAAACTAAGCAAGTAACAGTATCAGGAGTCGTTAACTCAGTTTTCATATCAAAGACTTCTTCAACAGTTACTTTCCAAGATTTAATAACTGGGACCGTTGATAGTGTCACCGGTCCTACTGATGTGGATGAAGGCAATTCTGCTACTTTTACTGTTGCAACTACTAACATACCTAATGGTACTTCATTAGGGTGGGCTGTGGTGATTGGAGGGAATGCAAATCCGGCTGCTGCCGCTGCTGACTTTACTAGTACTTCTGGCGTGTTTACAATTAATAATAATGCAGGAACTTTTTCTGTTCCAGTTTTAGCCGATAGTGCAACTGAAGGACCTGAAGATTTTAGAGCTTTAGCCAATTATGCTCCAAACAGTAGCAGTGCTACCTCTGGGTATGTAAGAATTAATGATACTTCGAATGTTATACCGACTGTTGATGCTGTTTCTTTAAGTGGGACACCTGCTCAACTCGTAGAAGGTGCATCGCGAACAATTAATGTATCAACATCAAATATTCCTAATGGTACTGTATTGAACTGGGCAATTGTTGATAATACAACCTCCGCTGCTGACTTTAATAATACCACTGGAACAGTTACTATTAACAGTAATGCAGGAACATTTATTGTTGATCCTACTTCAGACGGTGTTGTTGAAGGATCAGAATTTTTCGCGATCACGGTATCTGGTACAGTAAGTGGTACCGCCGTAACTAGGACTTCTGCTCAATTAGAAGTTGTAGATCCAGCATCACCTACTTATGCAGTTGTCGCACCTACTGATATTGACGAAGGTTCTGCTGGAACCATGCAGGTAACAACTACTAATGTTGCTAATAGCACTACGCTTTATTATACTTTATCAGATTCAAATGACTTCGCAACAAGCTCTGGTAGCTTTACAATCAACAGTAACTCTGCATCATTTACAGTAACACCTACTGCAGACACTTTAACAGAAGGTCAAGAAACTGGAACGATTAAAATACGGACTGGTAGTGTCGGTGGTACAGTTGTTGCGACTGATACATTTATCATTAATGATACTTCGACATCTCCAACTTATACTCTTTCTGCTCCATCACAAATTAATGAAGGTTCATCCGGCACAGTTAACGTAGCAACTACTAATGTCGCTAACGGTACAACTTTATATTGGCAAGTTAGTACTGGTGACACACCAGCAGATTTTGCTACTAGTTCCGGAACCATTACTATTAACAGTAATGCAGGATCATTCTCCGTATTACCCACGGCAGATGCTACAACCGAAGGTGATGAGACTGCTACCATAACTTTAAGAACTGGTAGCCAAGCTGGTACAATTGTTGATACTACAACATTTACAATTAAAGATACTTCTACTACACCGGTTGCCACTTACAGCGTTGTAGCTCCAACGACTGTGAACGAAGGCTCGGCTGGTACTATGACAGTAACCACAACCAACGTTGCTAATGGAACGACTTTGTATTATAGTGTTATTCCAGCTGGTGACTTTAATTCATCTTCTGGCAGCTTTACAATCAATAGCAATGCGGGCTCATTTACTCTTACACCAACCGCCGACGCAACTACGGAAGGGTCTGAAACTGCAACTGTTTCGATACGAACTGGATCGGTTGTAGGTACTGAGGTTGCAAATGATACCTTTGTTATTGGAGACGTCTCTATTGGCGCGTCTTACGCTATAACTGCTCCTAATGATATTGACGAAGGTTCAGCTGGTACGTTTAACATCACAACTGGCGGGGTTGCCAATGGAACGACATTATATTGGACAATAGAGCCATCCGCTGATTTTGCAACAGCATCCGGCAGTGTTACTGTTAACTCAAATGCAGGTTCGTTTACAGCAACACCGACTGCTGATAATACGACAGAGGGAACCGAAACAGGAACGATATCACTAAGAACTGGAAGTACAGCAGGTACAGTTGTTGCTACTGACACATTCGATATTAATGACACGTCAGTTGCACCGACTTATACGGTTGTTGCACCTACGGAAATTAATGAAGGTTCCGCTGGCACTATGACTGTAACTACAACTAACCTTGCTAATGGAACGACACTTTACTGGACGATCACACCAAATGCGTCCGACTTTGCAGCGAGCTCTGGTAACTTTACAGTTAACTCGAACTCTGCAACGTTTACTGTAACACCAAACGCTGATCAAACCACGGAAGGTGACGAGACTTCTACAATCAATATTAAAATAACAAGTACATCAGGTACAACTGTAGCAACTGATACGTTTGTTGTTAAAGATACTTCGCAAACACCTGGACCGTCTTATGCAGTTGTCGCACCGGCTAACATTAGTGAAGGAACCCAATCTGCAGCGTTTAATGTTACTACAACTAACGTAGCAAATGGTACGACTTTATATTGGTCAGCTACACCTACTTCTGACTTTACCAACGAGACTGGTTCATTTACTATTAGTGCAAACGCAGGAACATTTACTCTAACCGCTGACGCAGATGCTACGACAGAGGGAACTGAAGGCGGTACTATTTCTATTCGAACAGGAAGTACTAGCGGACCTGTTGTTGCTACCGACACATTCGACATTCTCGATACATCACTTACTGCGTCGATTGATAGTGTAACACCTGCTGCTAATAACATTAATGAAGGAAGTGCTCTTACATTTACCGTAGCAACAACAGGTATACCTGATGGTCAGACGTTAACATGGACGATTAATAATGTTACATCATCTAATGCAGATTTCGCCGCGACAACCGGTGCATTCGATACATCATCTAATGCAGGAACATTTACTGTTACACCTGTTGCAGATGCCACAACCGAAGGTGCTGAGACATTTACTGTAACAGTAACATGGACTGTTCCACAGGGTGGCGCCGGCGAGAATGCAACTTCTGCATCTGTTACAATTAATGATACTTCGCAAACAGCTTCACCAACATACACAGTTGCTGCTCCGACTTCTATTAACGAAGGCTCAGCTGGTACGTTTAACGTCACAACTCAAAATGTTTCGAACGGCACAACTCTATACTACACGCTTAACGGAGTACCTTCAGGCGGAACAACACAAGCGGCTGACTTCGGTGGCACTTATCCATCAGGCTCGTTTACTGTTAACTCAAATGCAGGTTCGTTTACAGCAACGCCTACCGCTGACCTTACAACTGAGGGAACTGAAACCGCACAAGTCGAAATAAGAACAGGAAGCACGAGCGGTACAATTGTTGCTACTGATACATTTAATGTTAATGATACATCTACTACACCTCCTGCGGTTTACATTATAGCTGCTCCAACTTCTATTAACGAAGGTTCAGCTGGTACGTTTAACATCACAACTGCCGGGGTTGCCGGTGGAACGACATTATATTGGTCAGTTAGTACTGGTGACACACCAGCAGATTTTGCTACTGGTACCGGCAGTGTTACTATTTCAATCGATGCAAATAGTGGAGAAGGAGTAGCAAGTTTTACAGCAACGCCTACCGCTGACACTACGACCGAAGGATCTGAAACAGCTACTGTAAATTTAAGAACAGGCAGCCAAGCTGGTTCAATTGTTGCTACTGATACATTTACAATTAATGATACATCTACTACACCTGCTGCGACTTACTCCGTAGCAGGTCCCGCATTAGACGAGCAAGGTTCAGGTGGCACGGCTCAGGATGAAGACATCACAGTATCAACTACGAACGTGCCTAATGGAACAACGCTGTACTGGAACATTACACCTACAGCAGAGTTTGATACTACATCCGGTAGCTTTACTGTCAATAGTAACGTAGGAATAATTAGTGTAAGAGCAACTCGAGACTTCATCACTGAAGGTACAGATTCTTATACTATTAATGTACGAACAGGAAGCACGAGCGGTACAATTGTTGCTACTAACTCTGGCACCATTGCAGATACTGCAAAAGACACCATGTACAACTGGGTGATTCAGCCTAACTTCTATTGTGTCGCTCCATCGGGCGGCGGTTTCTCGTATGTTTGGGACGGCGTAACTTTAACAACCATGGGCAACAGCACTAGCTATACAACAGGCGGCTACACATATACTCCAGAGCAGGCAATGGATAGTATAACAGATAAGAATGGTAGTACAGTTTACTACGAAATCAAGAGATCATAGGTGAGGAATTAAATAATGGCTTTTACAGTTACTGAATTTACAGACGTAAGTATTTTAGATGGTGAAGAATTTGATACTCTATTTTCTTCAAGCTTACCTTACTTAGATGGAGGTACTTTTGACTGGGTGATGGCTGGCTCTCCTGAAACACCTGAAGAAAAAAGAGAAGCATTACGCACCATGTGTAAAAATTTAGTTGAACAAACTAATGTAAATTCCAAGTGTACTATTGGTCGTAAAGACGGTCATCCTATTCATATTACTGTAGGTGCAATTAACACTAACACTTCAGATTATGTATCGTGGATATATGCAACCTATGGCGAAGATGCTGACGGATCAAAAGCTTGGCTATTCGATGAGGATTACATTCAAGCATGTAAAGATTGTTTTACGCAATGGAGCGTAGTAGGATATCGAGTTAATTTTGTACATAATGGTTCGCTTATGAATTATCATTCAAATAAGCCCTGGGCTGCGCGATTTTACGATGTAATTACAGAAGATCCATATACTACTGACAACGGCGTCACTCTTGCTACAATGCAATTCACATACAAGTAATGGAATAAAACAATGGCATCAAATCATTTTACAATTAGTATTATGGAAGGGACTGAAGATCAAAACCCTAAAGTTCTTTGTTTAATTGATGAAGAAGATAAGTGGACACTTACTAAATTAGCTAAAGCTTTTAGAGTTGACTATCCGAATCAAGTCATTCAAATTGAGTGTGAACCGATCACTTTATAAATAGATCATATAAACCAACGAGAATAAATCATGGCGCAACCACAGACAAGAGAAGAGTTTAAAGACTATTGCTTACGCAAACTCGGCGCGCCTGTAATTGAGATAAATGTAGCTGATGAGCAGGTTGAAGACAGGGTAGAAGAAGCTGTATCTTTTTGGAGAGATTACCACTACAACGGTAGCCAGCAAATATACCTTAAGCACCAAATCACAGAAGCTGATGCTGCCAATGGTTATATTGATTTGCCACCAACACTCCTTGGTATTTCAGGAATCTTTCCTCTTAGTACAAACCTTTCAACAGGTTCTGGTATGTTTAATGTACAATACCAATTTGTACTTAATAACATTGAAGATATTACTGGCTACAATGTACAGAACTACTATATGGCAATGAGCCACCTACAATTTCTTCAAGAGATTCTAGTAGGTAAGCCAATGATTCGTTACAATAAGCATGTTAATAAACTGTTTATTGACGTTGACAAAAACTTTCTTACCGTAGGTGAATACATTATTGTTGAAGCTTATGATGTTATTGACGCCGACACATACACAGATGTATGGGGTGATCGTTGGTTGCAAAATTATTCCACTATTCTAATCAAAGAAAACTGGGGTTCAAATCTTACTAAATTTAGTGGTATGCAGTTAGTTGGCGGTGTATCATTTAACGGAGAGCAAATATTATCAGAGGCAAAAGCTGAGCGCGAGAAAATGGAAGAAGAAGCAATTCGATCTTACCAGCCTCTAACCTATAACTTCATTGGATGATTTTGAATCATGGCAACTAATGTATTCTTTCGAAACTACGATAACTTTAATGAGCAACAGCTTATCGATGACTTAGTTATCGAAAGCATTCGTATGTATGGTGTCGATATAATTTACATTAAGCGTTCTATAACAGGCCGTGATGATATTTTTAATGAAGACGACATGCCGCTATATGACGAAACCTTCCACTTTGAATGCTATGTTAAGAATGTCGATGGGTTTGAAGGTGAAGGTGACTTCCTATCTAAGTTTGGTTTACAAATACGAGACTCCGTTACGTTCTCTGTAGCGAATCGCACATTCGAAAGGTTTGTTACTCGCGAACTACCAGAAATGGTACGTCCACGCGAGGGCGATCTCATCTACTTCCCACTCAACGAAAAAATGTTTGAAATCAAGTTCGTAGAACACGAGAGTGTATTCTACCAGAGTGGTGCTTTACAAGTATCTGACATGAAGGCTGAACTTATTGAATTCAGCGGTCAAAGATTTGAAACAGGTCGCGAAGCTATTGATAATTACTTTGATGAAATCGATACAACTCAAACCGATACTCTACAAGCTCTTGCAAATACAACCGGCGATCAGTTCGGTGTTACAGATGGTGCTGACACATTAGCACGTAACTACGTATTTGAAACTGAAGGTGATAACATAGTCGACTTCTCAGAGTCAGATCCATTTAGCGAAAATATTACTATTCAGGATTCATAATGGCGATTGCAAATTATTTCTATAATGCGACAACTCGAAAGTACGTAGCTTTATTTGGCACGTACTTTAATCAGTTGACTGTAGAGCGTATTGACAACAATCAAACAACTACTAAAAGAATGATTGTTCCAATTTCTTATGCACCATTCCAAAAAATACTAGCTCGCTTAGATCAGAATCCGGATTACAGCGCAAAGGCTGCAATTACTTTACCTCGTATGTCGTTTGAAATGACCGGCATGTCTTACGACGGTGAACGTAAAATTTCACCTATTACTAAGATTCGTAAAACAGTTACTGATGATGCTGTTGGTGGTCGTAAGTTTGTATATGCTGGTGCACCATACAATTTAGATTTCCAATTGTTTATTATGACTAAGTACCAAGAAGATGCTACTAAAATTCTTGAGCAAATCATTCCATTCTTTCAACCAGATTTTACTCAAACTGTTCGATTGATCGATGGTCTTGAACCTATAGATATACCACTAATACTAAATGGTGTTAGCATGGAAGATCTATATGAAGGTGGATTTGAAGAAAGGCAAAGCATATTATATACTTTAAACTTTACAATGAAGGCTTGGTTCTTTGGTCCAGAAAAGCAAAAAGGTATTATTAAGTTTGTTGATGTTCGTTATGCAACTGACACTGATGTTAACTCAGACTTTGAGGAGTTCTATACTCTACAGCCAGGGATGACTGCTAACAATACACCAACGACAAAACAAGAACTTAGTGTAGATTATAGTTTAATTGAATTTGATGATGACTGGGATTATGCCGAACAGATATCGGATACCCCGCCATCCTAACAAGGATGTATTATGAAGGTTGGATTTACCTGTAGCGCATTTGATTTGCTGCATGCAGGCCATGTACAAATGTTAAGAGATGCAAAAGCTCAATGTGATTATTTGATGGTAGGATTGCAAATGGATCCTGGTCTTGATAGGAGTAACAAAAACTCTCCTGCTCAAACAATAGTAGAAAGATATACACAACTAAAAGCAGTGAGTTATGTAGATGAGATCATTCCATACTCAACTGAAAAAGATTTAGAAGACATACTTGAATTATATACAATTCATGTAAGAATATTAGGCGAAGAGTATCGCGATAAAGATTTTACTGGGAAAGATATTTGTCGTATGAGAGACATTGATCTATACTTTAATCAAAGAGGTCATCGTTTTAGCAGTAGTGATTTGAGAAAGCGTGTACAGGAGTGCTTGAAATGAGTGATGATAAAATAGCAGAGTTATTAAGTATGAGACCCTTGGAAGATGCGAGAGAAGATATGAAGATTTCCCTTCCTGCCAATTCTTTTAATCAAGAAGAAATAAAACCTGCTGAAAACCTGCCGGTTCCAGCTGCAGCTGAAAACCTGCCGGTTCCAGCTGAAGTGGCTGAGCCTCAACTCCCAACCGTAGCAGAAAAGAATGCTGATGAGAACCTTAAGGATATCGAATTAGCTAAGAAAAACATTGAGAATATTATTCAACTTGGAGATGACTCGGTTAAAGAAATGGTGGAAATTGCAAAGCAGTCAGAATCACCTCGAGCCTTTGAAGTTGTATCCACTTTAATGAAAACACTACTTGACGCTAACAAAGATTATGTTGAAATGTCAACAAAGAAAAGATATGCTAAAGAAGAAAAGCAAGCAGAAACTCAGGTTACGAATAATAATCTAATTGTATCAACTGCCGACTTACTTAAAATGATAAAGGGTGAAGATGAGTAGTGGCTATCTTGGTAATAACAATCTAAAGCGAATTGGTGAACAGATTGAATTTACTCCAGACAATTTAAAGGAGTATATGAAATGCTTAAAAGACCCAATCTACTTTGCTGAGAGTTATATTAAAATTGTACATGTTGATAGAGGATTTGTTCCTCTTGATATGTATGATTATCAAAAAGAAATTACAGAAAAGATTACAAACAATCGTCGAGTAGCAGTATTAACAGCTCGACAGGCTGGTAAAACGACTACAGCTGTTGCTGTGATTCTACATTATATCTTATTCAATGAGTACAAAACAGTTGCTATTCTCGCTAACAAAGGAGATGCTGCAAAAGAAGTACTTGATCGAGTTAAGATTGCATATGAAGCATTACCTAAGTGGATGCAACAGGGCGTAGAAGAATGGAACAAATTTAATATTGTACTTGAGAATGGTTGCAAGATTTATGCAGGTACTACTTCTTCATCAGCCATTCGAGGTAAGTCAATATCATTCTTGTATCTTGATGAGGTTGCGTTTATTGAGGGATACGATGAGTTTTTCGCTTCAGTATATCCTACAATCTCTTCTGGTGAGAGTACAAAACTATTAATGACTTCCACACCAAACGGATTGAATCATTTTTGGAAAACATGTAAAGGCGCTGAAGAAGGAACAAATGGTTACGAGTTTGTTAAGGTAACTTGGACCGATGTGCCTGGTCGTGATGAAAAGTGGAGACAGGAAACATTAGAAGCTCTTGACTTCGATGAGCAAAAGTTTAAACAAGAATACTGTGGAGAATTCTTAGGTAGTTCTGGCACATTAATAGATGGTAGTAAACTTAAAGAGCTTGCTTATTCTCGCCCTATCGAAGATCGAGAAGGGCTAACACAATATGAAGCGGCAATTGAAGGTCGCACATATGCAATAACAGTTGACGTATCGAGAGGTAAAGGTCTCGACTATTCAACATTTAATGTGATCGACATTACTGAGATGCCATACAAGCAAGTATGTGTCTTTCGAGATAACTTCGTTGGTCCGGTCGATTTTGCTTCTGTTATATATAGAGTAGGACTAATGTACAATGAGGGTGCGGTTTTAATCGAAATTAATGATATCGGTGAACAGGTATCAGACGTACTCTTAATGGACTATGGTTATGAGAATCTTCTTTACACTGAGAGCGCAGGTCGAAATGGTAAACGCATTTCAAGCGGCTTTGGAAAAAAAGTAGATAATGGAATTCGAACAACCAAATCTGTTAAGTCTGTTGGTTGTTCTATTTTAAAAATGCTGATTGAACAAAATCAGCTGATAGTACAAGACTATAACACAATACAAGAGTTATCACGTTTTTCGAAAAGAGGATCCTCATACGAAGCGGAATCTGGTTCTCATGATGATTTAGTAATGAACTTAGTAATATTTGCTTGGCTAACTGACCAAATGTACTTCAAAGATATGACTGACATACACACGATGATGAAGTTAAGACAGAAAACCGAAGAAGAAATTGATCAAGATTTACTTCCATTTGGTTTTATTGATGTTGGTGATGATGACGTCTACGACGACGGACTTCAAGATGCTCGGAACGCATGGGAATTATAAACCCTTGGATTTTATAAATAGAATTAGTGATAACTAATTAAAAAAACTACTAGGTTTAATAGATAATAATTAAAGGAGAATAATATGGCTTTTTCCGTAAGTCCCTCTGTAATCGTTCGTGAAGTGGACGCGTCAGCAGCGGTACCAGCCATCGCAACGCCACCTGCAGCAATAGCGGGTGTTTTTAGATGGGGTCCGGTAAATGAGACTGTTCTTGTTTCTTCGGAAAATGAATTAGTAGATCGTTTCGGTACTCCAGACGACGATAACTACGAAACATTTTTCACTGCAGCAGATTACCTCTCATACTCGTCCGCTCTTTGGGTTACTCGTGTCGATGATGGCTCGGTAGCTGCTGAGGGTGTGACCGATCTCATCTATTTTGATGCGAATACTGAAACCGTTACAGCAAATTCAACAAATGGTTTCGTCGCTGGCGAAACTCCAGGAACGACAGGTACCATTGACCGAGCGAATACAGAAATCGGTGCTTTCGAAGGATTATATGCAGGCTCATTAGGAAACGAAATTGATGTTGTATATGTTAATTCAGAATCGTTTATTACAGACGTAGTCTCAGTCGGCCAAGCTAAAGATGGTCAAACATATGTCGCTGTAGCGAATAACATTCCCGCAGGAACTTTCTCAGATTCTATGGCATACGGTGATGACGACGTAACTCTGCTAATGACCAATGTTGAGCGAATTGGTGGTGATTACGCAATCTGGCCTGAAGGTGGTTTTTCGATTGTGGCTGGTGACACAATACGTGTCGGTAACGATTCAGTCGGCTATCAAGACATGCAAATTCAGTCTTGGAGTGAAATGGCACTAGACCAATACGGTTTAGAAGTTGAAGCTCCTTCTGACCCAGCTAATAATGCTACCGTTCGCGATACAATATCTTACTATCAATATACTGTCAAATTTGTTGAAAACTACGCTCTTTTCGAATCAGCAATTAGTAAGCTATCATTTGAAAAGCGTTCAAGTTTAGCTGGTGTATTCGGTAAAGCACCATCAACCGGTAACTACCACATCGCGGTCATTGATCGCAACGGTGAAATTACAGGTGCACCAGGCGAATTCATCGAAACTTATATCAACGTTTCAACTAATACAGCCGCTAAGCTTCCTGATGGTCGCACTAACTACTACAAAGATGCTATTGCTCAAAATTCAGCTTGGGTTAAGGTTGCAAACACTGCACACTTTGAAGCTGCAACTTCTCAAACAGAAGTACTAATGTTTGGTGCAGATGGTTCAACTGAATCTACCGTATCTCTCCAAGCATTAGCCGAAGGTTACGATTACTACGCTAATCCAAATGAAATCGACGTTTCCTTTGTTCTACAAGGTAAGGGCGATCGATTAGCTACACGAGCAAACTACATTATCAGTAATGTTGTTGATAGTCGTAAAGATGCAATTGCATTCTTATCACCTTCTAAAGAAGATGTAGTAGATGAATCTAAGTCTAACGCAATGCTTTCAAACGTAATTTCTTACCGTAATCGACTTCAGAATAGTTCTTACTGGTTCATGGATTCAGGTTATAAGTATCGTTATGATAAGTACAATGACGTTTATCGCTTTGTACCTCTGAATGGCGATATGGCAGGTCTAGCTTCTCGAGTTGAGCCTTTCGAGTCACCAGCAGGTTTCCGTAAAGGTGTTATTAAGAATGTTGTTAAACTTGCGTTCAATCCTAATAAAGCACAACGTGATCAGCTCTACAGCAGCGACATTAACCCAGTAATGAGTCAAGTAGGACAAGGTATCGTTCTATTTGGTGACAAGACCGGTTTGGGAACGCAGAGTGCATTTGATCGACTCAATGTTCGTAGATTGTTTATTGCGGTTGAAAAAGCAATTGCTAATGCAGCACAAGGGTTTTTGTTTGAATTGAATGATGAATTTACTCAGACTCAGTTTAAGAATATTGTCGAGCCTTTCTTGAGAGATATACAAGGTCGTCGCGGTATCATTGACTTCCGAGTAATTTCTGATTCAACGGTTAATACTCCTGTCGTTATTGATCAAGGTAAATTTAGAGCGAATATCTTTATTAAGCCTGCACGATCTATTAACGTGATTGAACTTACGTTCGTGGCAACACGAACTGGGGTTGAGTTCGACGAAATTGTTGGCTCAATTTCATAATAAATACTAATTAGTTTAAAGGAGAACGCGAACATGGCATTTAACATTAACGAGTTTAAGTCCCAGCTAGTAGGTGGGGGCGCTCGTCCAACATTGTTCCAAGTTCAAATCCTAAACCCTGTTGATCCAGCGGCCGACATTAAAGTCCCATTCATGGTTCGAGCAGCAGGTATTCCTGCCTCGAACCTTGGAACTTTTCAAGCACCATACTTTGGTCGGCAAGTTAAGTATGCAGGTGATAGAACATTTGAAGATTGGACCGTTACAGTAATTAACGACGAAGATTTCTTAGTACGTAACGCTATGGAAGCATGGTCAAATTCCATCAATACACACGATGGTAACTTGAGAGGACTTCCACAGGATTACAAATCAAACGGAATCATTACACAATATAGTAAAGACGGAGATGCAATACGTACCTATGTATTTGAAGGTTTGCACCCAATTAACATTAGCGATATCGCTATGGATTGGAGCACCACAGATACCATTGAAGAATTTACAGTTACGTTCCAATACGACTTCTGGAGAGTCGAGGGAACAACTGGAATTTCAACTACATAATTATTGATATAGGAATATAGAATGAAGCTCTTTGGTTTTGAAATCAAGAGGCCGGAAGACGACGACACACCAGTCTCGTTTGCCGAGCCTCATAATGACGATGGGGCAATTACCGTTGATGGTAATTCGCTGGGTGGGTTTTACAGTACGATACTTGATATGGAAGGTTCTGCAAAGTCAGAATCGGAACTTATCACAAAATATCGTGGAATGGCAATGCAACCAGAGATAGCTCAAGCTATTGATGATATTGTAAACGAAGCTATTAGTGTTGATACTAATGATCAGGTAGTTGATATTATCTTAGATGAAGCAGATCTACCTGATAGAGTTAAAGAAAAGATTACTGAAGAATTCAATAATGTTTTAGCTCTATTTGATATGGCCAATAACGGATATGATATGTTCTACAAGTTTTATGTAGACGGTCGAATTAACTATCATATCATTATTGATCCAGATCAATTAAAGAAGGGAATACGTGAGTTAAGATATGTCGATGCTCGAAAGCTTAAGCTTATTCGAGAAATGGACAAGAAGAATAAAGATCCGCACTCAGGTATTAACACAAAGAAGATTAAAAACGAGTACTATATGTACTCGGATGCCGGTTTCGCAGGAAGTAAGAGTGGCGGAGGTACTACCGGAGCAGTAAACGGAATCCGTATTGCTAAGGATTCAGTTGCTAGGGTAACATCGGGGTTGATGAATGAGAATAATAGTTTAGTATTATCTCATTTGCATCCTTCGATTAAGCCTCTTAACCAACTGCGTATGTTGGAAGATGCTACGGTTATCTACACTTTGACAAGGGCTCCAGAGCGTCGAATATTCTATATCGATGTTGGTAACTTGCCAAAGAATAAGGCAGAGCAATATCTACGTGATATGATGACTCGCCATAAGAATAAGTTACAGTACAATGCATCAACTGGTGAGATTAGCGATTCTCGTAAGATGATGACAATGACTGAAGATTTTTGGTTCCCTCGCCGAGGTGGTGAGCGATCCACAGAGGTTGATACTCTTGCCGGTGGTAATGCACAGGGCTTGAGCACAGACGAAAATATGCTGTACTTTCAACGTAAACTATATAAGGCGTTGAAGGTACCATTAAGCCGTTTAGAGCCTGAAACAATGGCATCATTCGGTAGATCAAGTGAAATTACTCGAGATGAATTAAAGTTTGGTAAATTCATTCGTAGAATAAGAGCTAGGTTTGGTTGGTTATTTAATATTGTTTTAGAAAAGCAACTTATTTTGAAGGGTATTCTTACTCCTGAAGAATTTGAAAACATTCGAAATGATATTCGATATGACTTTATTCAAGACAACTATTTTACTGAATTGAAAGAAGCTGAAATTCTTCGAGAAAGATTAAACACCCTTAGGGATATTGAAGAACAAATTGGTAAGTATTATTCTAAAGAGTGGGTTGTCCGTAATGTTCTTCAAATGTCAGAAGAAAATTACAAAGAAATGCAAGATCAGATTGAAGCGGAAAAAGAAGAAGAAGAACCAGTTGATGACGTTGATGCTGAACCGCCAGAAGATGATGTTGAAGAATAGCAAACCACTAGAATATAAATATTGGGTATAACACTTTAAATAAAACAGGGATCTAATAATGAAACAGTTTAAGGACCTTCTTTCCGAAGTAGCGCAGCCTAAATCAGGTGAAGAACAGCGCTTTAAAGATTTACATAAGGTCGAGCTTATTAAGCACCCGGTCGCTCTCGATTCTCAGTTTACGGGAGAGATTGAAGGCGTTACAAAACAGAAACGAGCTCCAGATCAAGAGGGTGACGCTACTTATGATCCTCAGTATGCTGTTAAAGACGCTCCTTTCAAAATGCCTCGTGACATTGACGAAGAAGTTGAAGAAGTTGAAGAAGGACAATTCTGGGGACAGGATAAGATGGCTGACAAGTCTAAAGATCTTACTGGCCCAAAGACCCATGTCAAATTGACAAGAACTAAGGGTGGGTTTCAAAGTGCGACAGTACCTAAGACAGATAAAAAGAAAATTGCACAACTGCAAAAAGACGGTTATAAAATAGATCCTACGTTTGCTAAAGAATCTACTGCGCCTAAGTCTAAGCTCACGTTTAAAGGTTTAATTGAAAAGGTAGTTGTTACTGGCGAATATGTAGAAGAAGATTTCGATGAAGATCCCATCAGCGAATCTCCTGAATACGTTTCTGAAGATCCTCAACAAGAAATTCCAATGATGATGCGTCAACTCCACTTCATTGCTTATGCTGCAGATGAGATTATGGAAGATCTTGCTGATGGTGATGATCCTGAAGAGTGGTATCAAAACAAATTAGCTAATACTTTTTCTATGATGAAGAGTCTATATGCTTATTCAGCTGGTAAGTATGCAGCTGATAAGGATGAAGATGATCTTGCTGCTGGTGTTTACGAAGAAACTGAAGTAAAAGAAGCGAGGGCTGGTCGAGTAGGTAAGTCTTTTAGCGCCATGTCAGGTGCAGGTAGTATGGAAAGAGATTACATCGTATATGTCGATGGTGATACTAAGAATCCTGTTGCTAAGTACCCAACCAGTGATGAAGCAAAGAAGAAAAGAGACCAGCTAAAAGCACAAGGTAAAGATGCCGATTACAAAGATGTAAAGCGTCGTTCAACTTTGAAATATCAAGATCAGACTCCCGATCCTCGTGACAAGAAAGAGTCGGTAGAATTTGACTTGAACGAAGCAAAAATCGATGTAGATTATATCGGTAACGACAGTCAAAAAGCATCACACGAAAAAAGATTCAAAGTTAAAATCTCAATACACGGTGATGGTCAAGCATACGTGAGTGGTGAACCAAGAGATGTTTGGAAATTTGCGGTAGATCATTATGGAGATCAAGAAGACGCTGCAGACGTTCACCCTGGTTTAGCTAAATCAGCTGGTTACCAAGTAAAAGAAAGCTTAGAAGAAGCTACCTTTAAGCCTGGTAATCTTAAGCTTAAGAATGGTGACAGTGTTAAAATCCAAATGGCAGATATTAAAGTAATCAATGCTCTTATGAAAGGATTAAATCCTAAAAATCGTAAAGAGATGGAAGCCACTCTTATGAAAGATAAGAAGGGTTTTCAAGAGATTCTTGACTTCGCCAAAGAAGCGATATAATTTAATAAATAATTTCAAATTGCTAAAGGTATAACAATGAAACTAATTACTGAAATTAACGAAAGTTGCGAAGTAATCACAGAAGCCAACGAAGAGTCTGGTAAGAAGAGCTACTTTATCGAAGGCATCTTTATGCAAGGAGATGTTAAGAATCGCAATGGACGTATTTACCCCGCCGAAACACTCGATAAAGAGATGGCTCGGTATCAAAAAGAATTCATTGACCCTAAGCGAGCATTAGGTGAGCTTGGCCATCCTGATGGTCCGGCTATTAACGGAGATCGAGTATCTCACTTGATTACTGGCATGAGGCGTGAAGGCAGTGACTTTTATGGGAAGGCCAAAATCTTAAGTACTCCAATGGGTGAAATCGTCAAGTGTTTGCTTGATGAAGGAGTCAAAATTGGTGTTTCAACTAGAGGTCTAGGATCAGTTAAAGAGAAGAATGGTGTTATGGAAGTTCAAAAGGATTTCCATTTGGCAACAGTCGATATCGTAACCGATCCATCCGCTCCCAATGCTTTCGTTAACGGAATAATGGAAAACAGAGAGTATTACTACGATATCGCATCTGCATCTTGGAGACCTGCTGAAGTTGCACAGGTTATTGAAGAAATTGTAGAAGAAGTCGAAAAGAAAATCACTCGTGTAGTGCGAACAATTGATGAAGAAACGGCAGGAAGAATGTTCCAAGCATTCGTTCGTTCTTTAAGAAGTTAACTTTTTATAAATAGTTTACAGTCTAAATAGATTTTGTATTAAAATACATTCAAAGGAGAATAATTATGGCAGACGGCAAATTTAAAGCTGATGATGGTATTTCAGAAGTACCTCAGCCTGTAACACCGGAAGGTGGCGAGGACAAGAGTCACGAAAAGAAGAAGAAAGAAGATAGCAAAGGCGCAGGAGATTCTGTAAAGACTCCAGGCCAAGACGCTAACCCTAAGCGAGTTCCTACAGCTGAAGATGCGGAAGTAGATTCAGAAGCAGAAATGGTAGAAGAAGTTGTAGAAGTTGAATCTTCTATCTCTGACATCTTTGAAGGTATGGATCTTTCTGAAGACTTTAAAGACAAAATGACTCTCGTATTCGAAGCAGCAGTTAACGAAGAAGTTGCTAAGAAAACAGCATCTCTCAGCGAAGAACTTCAATCTCAACTTGATTCACAGCTCGCAGAGTCTGTTGAAACTCGTATGGGTGAAGTTGTTGAGAATGTCGACAAGTACTTGGACTACGTTGTAGGTGAGTGGATGGAAGAGAATTCAATTGCTATTGAAGCCGGTATCAAGGTTGAAATGGCTGAGTCTCTGATGTCAGGTCTTAAGGATCTATTCAGCGAGCACAACGTCCAAATCGATGAGGAATCTTTCGATGCAGTATCAAGCCTCGAAGCACAGGTTTCTGATCTAGAAGAACAAGGTAACAGTCTTGTAAATGAGAACATTGAGCTTCAACGACAGATTTCAGCTATGAACGCTGCATCAGTTTTTGAAGGAATGACTGAAGGTCTTTCTGAAAATCAGAAAGAGCGTTTTAAGGTCCTTTCTGAAAAGCTTGACGTTCAAGATCTAGAAGATTACTCGAATAACCTACGGGTTATCAAAGAATCATTCTTCGGTGAAGGTATTCCAACTGCTCCTAAGGCAGACGCAATCGAAGAAGAAGAAATTATTCTAGAAGAACAGGAAGTAAATAAACCAGCTTCTGATTACTCTTCTATTAATGCTCTGGTTGAAGCTTTCAACACGAAAAAGAATAATTAATAAAATTGGTTTGTATTAATAACTCAACACGTTAATCTAATAAGGAGATCCAAAAATGGATAACTATCAAAGACTAGTGGAAAAGTGGGAGCCAATTTTAGGTCACGATTCTTTTTCACCAATTACAGACAAGCATAAGAGAGCAGTAACTGCTACTATTCTTGAGAACACAGAAAAAGCACTTCAACAGGAAGGTGACTTGTCAGCTAACATGACAAGCCTTCTTTCAGAAGCATCACCAACTAACGCTGCTGGCGCTGACGGCTTCTCTGGTCTAGCTACTGCTGCTGGTCCAACTGCTGGTTACGATCCTGTACTGATTTCATTGGTACGTCGTGCAGTTCCAAACATGATTGCTTATGACATCTGTGGTGTTCAGCCAATGACTGGACCAACTGGCCTTATCTTCGCAATGCGCGCTCGATATGACAGCCAAGCTGGTGCAGAAGCATTCTACAACGAAGCTGATACTGGCCACGCTGGTACAGGCACTCACGCTCAAACACTTCCACACGCGTCACCTACTACAGGTACTGGTCTGGATACCGGAGCTGCTGAAGCTCTTGGTGATGGTGTTGGCGCTGGATACGCAGAAATGGCCTTCTCTATCGAGAAAGTAACTGTTTCAGCTAAGACACGCGCTCTGAAGGCTGAGTACACTACTGAATTGGCTCAAGACCTCCGTGCAGTTCACGGCCTTGACGCTGAGTCAGAGTTGGCTAACATCCTTCAGTCTGAGATCCTGACTGAAATCAACCGTGAAGTAGTTCGTACTATCTACTTGACTGCTGAAGCTGGTGCAGCTAGTGCAGCTACTCCAGGAACTTTTGACCTCGACGTTGATGCTAACGGCCGTTGGTCAGTAGAGAAGTTCAAGGGTTTGATGTTCCAAATCGAGCAAGAAGCTAACGCAATTGCAAAGGGAACTCGTCGTGGTAAAGGTAACATCGTTATTTGTTCTTCAGACGTAGCTTCTGCATTGCAAATGGCTGGTGTTCTTGACTACGCTCCTGCTCTCAACTCTAACACTTTGGATGTTGATGATACTGGTAACACCTTCGCTGGTGTACTCAACGGTCGCTTCCGCGTTTACGTTGATCCATTCGCCGGTTCTAACTACTTAGTTGTTGGATACAAGGGTTCTTCTGCATTCGACGCAGGTCTCTTCTACTGCCCATACGTACCGCTCCAAATGGTTCGTGCAGTTGGCGAGAACAGCTTCCAGCCAAAAATCGGGTTCAAGACTCGTTACGGCATGGTTGCTAACCCATTCGCTGAAGGTCACGTTGCTTCTGGTAACTCAGCAGCACTCGGTCGGCTTGACGCTGGTGTTAACAAGTACTACCGCAAGGTTATCGTATCTAACTTGTTCTAAGCCAAATAAAAATAAGAGTGGCGGTTTAGCCACCAACGTTTTGAGGGAGTCTTTCGGGGCTCCCTTTTTTTATGTGTGTATTCTGTGTACATGTTACATTTATATGTACATAAAAGTGCATTCTGTCGACACATATTGGTACATAAAAGTGTCATACTGTCACTAAACCTTAATAAAAATTTATTCAAACCTTAACACAAAAATCACTCCTTTAGTAATACATAGACCAGCGTAAACAATATCGTTTGCGTACTTGTGAGCGATGGTGTAGAGCCATCAAGCAAAGGAGAATAATAAATGAAAACAGTTTTACTTGCTCTTATGGCAAGTGTTTTGTTGTGGTCAGGTGTATCCCAAGCAGATATTTCAGAACATAACTATAAAGCACAAAACGGCGATTGGACATACACGTATCGACATAGAGAAGGTACATGGCATACCGAACTTGGAAAGAAAGTTAAAGATATTGATGTCATGTATCGGTTCGCAGAACTAAATGGTACAATAGAAAATCGCATTAAATTCACACACAACATCTATAAAGCAAAATTCCTCAAGCTCGACCATCGTATCGAGTATCGTCACTTCGACAATAAAGAATCCCATTGGCGTTATCGGTTTATCCTATCAGCAGAACGTAAGATCTCTGATAGCGTATCTCTATGGGTGAAGATCCAACCACGTGTTAGTTTTAAAAACGAAACACAATTTGATTCGAGGGACCAATTTGGTTTCAAGTTTAAGTATGGTAAACTCAGTGTTTCACCTTTTGTAGAAAGAGGTGGTACTGAAGATTATCGTTATAAGCAAACCGTTATTGGTACACATTTAAAGTATAAGATATAAGGAGATAGTTACATGGAAATGTTAACACTATGGAGCACACTTGGGTTCCTATTTGCAGCATACGCTGTAATCGCAAATGATTCAGTACAAACTCTCGGCACATGGATGGCATCTAACAACGAGAGATTTAACTACAAAACATTATGGGCAGCAGCAAGTGCTGTTCTACTTGTAACATTATGGTATGGTTGGTCAGTAAATGGTGGTGATATTAGTTATGGAAGATTGAATAAAATTCCATGGCAAGAAGTACAATGGTATCATGCAGCAGCTCCTGCAATCCTTGTATTCTTAACTCGAGTTGGTGTACCTGTATCAACTTCATTCTTGGTCTTATCTGTATTTGCTTCAACCTTTGTATTAGAAAAAATGCTAATGAAATCAATCATGGGCTACGGTGTAGCAGCTGCATTTGCTTATGCTATATGGTTTACTATCACAAAGTACGCAGGCCATTGGTTCGATGAAACGCAGCCTGTTTCTGAGGACAATAAGAAGTATTGGCGTATAGCTCAATGGTTTGCGACAGGTGGCCTCTGGTGGACTTGGTTGTCACACGATATGGCAAATATTGCGGTATTTTTACCACGCATAGTTCCTGTAGATTTGATGATCATGATCTCTGCCGTATTCGTATCAGGCATGTTCTTCATGTTCAGAGAGCGTGGTGGTAAGATTCAACAGATCGTACTCGAAAAGCACAACACTCGTTATGTACGAAGCGCAACACTGATCGATCTATTTTATTGGTTATGCTTATTTGTATTCAAGGAAGTAAATGATATTCCTATGAGTACTACTTGGGTATTTGTTGGTTTGTTAGCAGGGCGTGAGCTTGCAATGGCTACGTATTTTGGCAAGAAGAAGTCTAAGTCTGTATTCCCATTAGTTGCCAAAGACTTTGGTAAGATGATGGTTGGGCTTGGCGCATCTGTTGCGTTAGTATTGCTAATACATTATGTGATCAATCCCGTTTAATCCGGGCAAAGATATTCCATAAAGAACGAAAGATCGTGATCATCATTCCCCACTGCGGATTCTACCAAAGTGGGGATTTGTTTTTGTTCCATCTCGAATATAAATTCACGCGCATGATAAGCACGCATCTGTCCTTGATCGATCGTCTCGAACGTAACAGGATTTATGATTGAAACGTTAAACAGCGTAAAGTCAGAAATCATCAGACCACTTCACTCGTGGGTCGTCCCACTTTACCATCTCTTCACCTATCTGCTTGAGATAGCCTTGTGTAATTAATGATTCTATAGTGATAGTGACAATTGACTCTTTGGTGTATAGTATACCCCAGAACCAACCCAGTCCAGTGAAAACTATAGCGGTGATAAAAAACATCCAAGTTTCCATATTACTCTCCGTGGCGGTTTAGGATTTTTTCAATAATGCGTTGAGTAGCGTCTAGGTGTTTATAGACTTCTTGCTCATACACGCGCTCTTCCGTAGAACCGTTGTAGTTAGTAACAATAAAACCTTCATCTAACGCCATCTCATAAAGATCGTCAGAAGATAGCTCTTGAAGCTTCGTCAAGCAGACCTTTAATAGATCATCTTTATCAATGACACCAGTTGTAGCATCAACATAAAGTTGGTTAGCGATATTGGACATAACAGTCTCCTATTTGCTGTAATAGTAATTATAAAATTAAAGATTTCTGTTGGAACCAATCAGGATGATCCCCTTCGTAACCTTGAAATCCACGCCACCAATCTGGCGCAGATCGTTTCCACTCCCACTTAGCAAATGGCTTTGCCGCATGGTAGTATTTACGGTAAGCCGTTACAGCATCACCGGGAACTTTACAGTCCGGATAATGACTCATAGCCTGAGCAAACTCAGTGAGTCTAATGTCCGGTATATTTTTTGGAGCCTTGGCTAGTAGTTTGCCAAGCTTTTGAAATGTCGCATGTTTTTTATCACGACGATACTCGTACTCTTCCGCCATTGCGACGAAATGTTCGTAGTGCCATTCGTAGTTTGCTTTGCTTTCTTTTGTCCATGTTGTACAGGGATGAAACTTATGTACCGCAAGATAGTACATTTCGTCGCGATCATCCCCGAAAGCATAATAAGTTTGCATAGTTTTACCTGACTTGCTACGTCGCTTTTCTGGAACGCCATCGAGCATGCGATGAACAGTTGAAAGCATTTGAGCAGACTCGACAATCATTTTAGGTATATGTTTGTCGCACAGGTTCAATGCAGATTTTTTAGGGCATAGGTCAGTGACGAAGATATTCATTACTGCACCCACACGTGTTCATAACGACTTGGTAACGTTTCGCATGTATAATTGAAACGCTTGTCGTAGTTGATAACTTCTACACACTCGCCTGTTGAATGGCTAAAGCGTGCTTGAGGTAAGTCAGGTAAAGAGGTCAAAGCATACACCATAAGAACAACTATGCAGCTGATGATAGTATACGTAAGAAAGTCATAGATTCGAGATTTCATCAAAACCCTCCTGAGCTTCTTTAATGTCAAGGTAGTCCATCTTAATATCGCTAATTAAAGCGAATAGAGAAGGATCTAGAGCATCCTCTTTCATTGATTTAATGGTCATCATGCAAGACTCAGCAGCCTGCAATGCTCGCCATTTAGCATCAATGTTGTGAATAGTAAGTGTACCCATTACGCTGCCTCCGTTACTTCAATGAATCCGTTGCTGTCACGCTCCCAAGTTCGATATCCCTCGAACTCGTCGGTCATGAAGTTCCGATTAGCTTTGGTGCAATGCAAAACCGCACCATCAAACGTAGCATAGATGGGAGCTTCCCAATGCTCAACGTGATCAGACTCTTTGAAGTCGATCTCGTCTACAAGACTCGAGCATAGGACGTAGTCCTGATACATGTCGGAGTTTTCCTCGATGCACTCAACTATAGAGTCCCAGAAACCAGCGTCCATGCTTTGCTCGATCGTCATCTCGACGACGTACGTATCGCCACCCTTGGCCTTCCAATAGGCATTGGCGCCAGTACCCAAGGTACCGTCTTCCAGCCAAGCGTAGTTTTCGAGTGTTTGCGTTTGAATTACAGCCTTCATACTAAACCTACCTTTTTTGCAGTTTCAAGAATAATTTCGTTCATCTTAGGTTCTACCATCCGATGAATCATTTCCCAGTCTGGGCGACCACGGTAGCGATGTCGCTCGCTGATGTGAGCCATAACGCCTGGGAACATTTGGCCGATTGCTCGACCACGGTTACAACCACCGTTGTTGAAAATGTCGTAGTAGTTGTTTGCCGCTTTACGGAATCGCTCCACTTTTCTGTTTTCGCAAGAACCCTCAACTGGGATAAACGCGTGTAGCTTGTCTGCCAGAGCTTGATGAGTACCTTTGCTGTTCCAGTAAGTGTTTTCCATAATTTATATCCTTGTTGATTTGATGGTACTATTATACCAAATGAAAGCGTAGTTGTACACCTTTTTTTTCAGTCTGGATAGAACATTTTGTTATATCCATATAACTTTTTGATATATTATGCAGCTCGAGCGAAGACAAACATCTCCTTCATCCCATCGTATATTTCTTTAGTAGGATGCCATATTTCGCGTTCCTCTTCGTCAATACCAAC